>Ga0214473_10000013_pt1 | contig 260194 bp, 220 predicted proteins | sample RVTome_7_FD_203509 | JGI IMG/M metagenome (GOLD analysis project Ga0214473, IMG submission 203509) | Soil microbial communities from uranium-contaminated site in the Upper Colorado River Basin, Wyoming, United States - RVT98D197 | ecosystem: Environmental > Terrestrial > Soil > Contaminated >...
TCTCTTCCGTGGCGTTCAGTAGTCCTCGCGGTCTACCTTCGGACTCCACAGAATGCTCCCCTACCAAATGATTATTCCCTAAGGAGTAATCAATTTCGCAGCTTCGGTCTCAGACTTGAGCCCCGGTACATTATTGGTGCGTGATTGCTTGACCAGTGAGCTGTTACGCTTTCTTTAAAGGATGGCTGCTTCTAAGCCAACCTCCTGGCTGTCCGAGCGATCACACGTCCTTTCCCACTTAGTCTGAAGTTGGGGACCTTAGCTGGCGATCTGGGTTGTTTCCCTTTTGACCACGAAGCTTATCCCTCGTAGTCTCACTCCCGTGCTGTCGTCCACGGCATTCGAAGTTTGGTAGGAGTCGGTAACCTGTATGGGTCCCTAGCCCTTCCAGAGCTCTACCACCGTGGCGAATCACACAAGGCTGCCCCTAAAGGCATTTCGGGGAGAACGAGCTATCACGGAATTTGATTAGCCTTTCACCCCTACCCTCAGCTCATCGGAGCTGTTTTCAACCAACACCCGTTCGGTCCTCCAGTCGCGGTTAAGCGACCTTCAACCTGGCCAAGGGTAGATCATCCCGCTTCGCGTCTATACCCACAGACTGAACGCCCTATTCGGACTCGCTTTCGCTACGGCTCGCTTGCGCTTAACCTCGCCTGTGAGAATAACTAGCCGGCTCATTAAGCAAGAGGCACGCCGTCAGGCGTAATCCGGTCTTGCGACCGGACCATAGCCCTTCGACTGCTTGTAAGCATACGGTTTCAGGTTCTATTTCACTCCCCTCGCAGGGGTTCTTTTCGCCTTTCCCTCACGGTACTAGTTCACTATCGGTCGCCAACGAGTATTTAGCCTTGGAGAGTGGTCTCCCCAGCTTCCCACGGGATTACACGTGTCCCGTAGTACTCAGGATACCGCTTCGAGTCCGATCCTCTTTCGGTTACATGGCTATCACATTCTATGGCCCCGCTTTCCAGCGGGTTCACCTAAAGGTCGGATTGGTAACTCTACTCACGCGGTCCTACAACCCCCCTGTGCAAGCACAGAGGTTTGGGCTGTTCCGATTTCGCTCGCCGCTACTCTCGGAATCTCGGTTGATTTATTTTCCACCAGGTACTGAGATGGTTCACTTCCCTGGGTTAGCTCGCACCCGCCTATATATTCAGCGGGCCGTAACGCGAGTTCATCGCGTTGGGTTTCCCCATTCGGACATCTCCGGATCAAAGCCTGCTTGCGGCTCCCCGAAGCTTTTCGCAGCTTGCCACGTCCTTCATCGCCTGTTGGCGCCAAGGCATCCACCGTACGCTCTTAGTAGCTTAACCATAAAACTTACCCAGCACGTCCTCGCGTCTCGCGACGGAAAGAGTGCCAAGATCGTTCGCCGTCATTCACATTGCTCTACTCGAGCAGAACTTGCGGCTACACAAGGCCCCGAATCCCGAAGTGTCGGGACGGGACGATGTGTTTGCCAGCCTATTCAGTTGTCAAAGAACTTTTTTCTCCGCGCCTGGCGGAGTGTTCATCGGATTCATCGGACGACACAGCGATTCTTCGCTGCGCTCAGAATGACAACCGATAAACAATAAAAAACCCGGCGTCGAGCGCCGGGTACTCCCGTCCATGATGACGGGAAAACTCGCTGCACGACTACTTTCTATCCGGTGTTCGTATCTAACCTCACTCCGTAATTGTCGCTACGGGGCGCCGCTGGCTGGACTGCAAACCCCAGTGAAGAGGAACTGCCTACAGCCAATCCAAGATTATAAGGACGAAACGTGAAAAGGTCAAGCCCTCTGAACACAAATTTCTCGTGGGACTGTGCAAATTAGGCAAGGGTGTGGATAAGTGGGAGGGGGGGCAAAGGACGAGTTGAACGTTGAATGTTGAATGTTGAAAGGAGGAACGAGGAAGAGAGGAAGGAGGAAGGTTGGAAAAGGCAGGTGTCAGGAATCGGGCGTCAGGTATCAGGCTGATGGTGCACAGCGAGCCATTTCTTTTTGCCGGGTGCGAGCGCGAGGCGGGAGAAATTCAGAAAATAGAAAAGAGAAAATTGAAAAGAGGAAGAAGGAAAGAGGAAGTGAGGAAGGTGGAAGCAACTTCTGAGGCGTCACTGTTGCCGGGTGCTAGCGCCCTGCACAAGAGATGGGGGGGGGAACGGCGGCGACGAAAGCGTTTCGTGCAAGGCCCCGCCCTTGATCCCGGGGGATTGGGATGAAGGGTGCGACACCCGCCAGTCAGGAAAGGTGAAGGTTTTTCTGCCGCGGAAGGGGGGATTCGGAAGTATTGGTTGAAGGCGCTGGCGTCGAGCCCTCCACGATCCGGATTTCCTCCTCGGTCAGTCCGTAGAGGTCATAGACGAGGCGGTCGATTTGGTTGTCGAGACTGGCGCACTTGTTTTCGTAGTAGGTCTTGTCCTTGTCAGTCTTTGCCTTCGCGAACTCCTTCTTCGCCTCCAGCATCGCCTCCACCTTCGCCACGATTTCTTCGTGCCTCTGTTTCTCAGATGGGTCGGAAAAGTTGATGGGGCGGAACGGAAGTTGGGAAAGGAATTGGCGATTGGCGGACAGCCAGCCGCCCCGGAAAGGCGCGCTGACGAAGGGGAAATACCACGCTAGCAAGTGGGAGTTTAGCAAAGCGAGCAAGTACAGCAAACCTTGATCATGATACTCAGGTTTCAACGTCACACCGCCGACATCCACATTATCCAAATAATGCCCGCCGTCCACATCCCACGCGGCGTGAAGCCGATCAACGAGACGCGGAACGCAAAGCTTCTGAAGAGACTGACGGGTCATGTTTTTCAGGTAAATGTATCCGTACCAGAGCGAGCCCTTCATTTTGCCGTTCTCGCGTTGCTCAAGCCGTTTCTTGCTCTTGAATAGGTATGCCGCTGTCTTTGGATATTTTTGCCTGATCACATCGAAATTTACGAGCGTTACACGCTTGTCGGTCACTTGGTAAGGAAAAATAATATACTGGCGGTGTGGCAATTCTCCGTAGCGACGCACATCTGTTCCGCTAACTAACGGAAAAAGCAACCCCTTTTCCAAAGTACAATCCGCACCAAGAAACTTGGAGCGCATCCGGAGCGTCTGGCGCTTCTCCTTCACTAGATCAAGGATGAATACGTCGTCGGCACTGGTCTGAAGTCCAACAAAGATGTCTGCCGCGTCGCCAAGCTTGACGGGCATGTTGCGAAGACGCTCGCACAACGCCGCGTTTTTGCCGATGTTAAAGCTCCACTCTGCCGCGCTGAACCGTTGCGCTGGTATCATTCCATACTCTGCGCCGTTTGCTTTCTTCTGCCATTCATCGAGGTCGTTGACTCTGACAAATCGGCACTCGTTGGCGGCGCTCTTGTCGAGAAACAACAAACAAGTGTAAGTTGTCGCGCCCACAAACACCTGCTGTGCTCCAAAGTGAACAGCCTGGGAAACATTCTTGCCCTCTGCAAGAAGTTGACGAAGCGGTGCGCCGTACTGTGAGTTAAAAAACTTGTGGGGCAATATATAGCCGAGCTTTCCTTGCGAGTTCAGCAACGACAGTGCACGCTCAGCAAACACAACATAGATGTCATAGTTGCCTCTCGCTGCGGCCCGGAAACGGTTGGCAAGATATTCCACTGATGCTGGCGAGGTCTCCTGCATTGTCTGGATGCGAATATACGGCGGATTACCCACGACAGCATCGAAGCCGCCGCGTTTCATGATCTCGGGGAATGCATCTTCGAAGTTCATCGGGTTGAGTTTGTGTTCTTCTTCCCTAGGAAAAAGTTGACCTTCGAGGATGTCCGTGCCGATGAGCGAGTTGCCGCAGACAATGTTTTTACTCAGATCCGGAAGCAGCTTTTTCAGACGTGCTGTGTGCTCAAACTCCAATAAGTACTGGTGAGCGGTCGCAGTGGTTTCGTCCTCGAGCAGCTTCAGGTAGAGGGAGAGCTGGCAGACTTCGACAGCTTGGGAGTCGATGTCCACGCCATAGATGTTGTTGAGCAGGATTTCGCGTTTCTTGCGGAGCGAAAGAAAGAGCTTGCCTTCGCGATCAATACAATCGCCTTTGCGAGCTTTGCCCGGGTTCTCGTTGTAATACTTGCCGTGGTAGCTCAGCAGCAGATCGTAAACGCCGAGCAGGAAGGAGCCGCTGCCGCAAGCGATGTCGCCAAAACGCATTTCGGCGATTTGTTCGGGTGTCTTGCCTGAGATGAGTTTGCCGACCGTATTCTCCACAATGTAACGGACGATGTACTCCGGGGTGTAATAGACGCCGCGTGCTTGTCGGACTTCGGGTTTGTCTTCGACGTCCGCCCGTTTGCCAGTGGCGACGATGACTTTGCCGAGGAAACGTTCGTAAATTGAGCCGAGAATGTGGATGGGAATCGCGTCGAAGTTGTACGGGGAATTGATGTGAGCAAGGGCTTCGCAAATGTCGCCAAAAGTGTCTTCGTCGGCGCGGAAAGCCGGCGCGTCAAGGATTTCGTGTTTTTTGAAGACGACGCCGTTATAGATCCCGTCAAGGCGTCGCGAAGCGGCGATGAAGTCTTCCCAGGGGCTTCCCTTCGCTCCAAACTTTTCGACGAGCGAGGGCGTCTCAATCTGTTTGTCTTCGAGGAAACGAAGAAAAACAAGGCGGTCGAGCGTGCGCTGCGTGATCTCGGTGAGCGTTTCGCTGTCGAGCTTGGGATTCCTGTTCTTGAATGTGCGAGCGAGCTTTTTCCGATATTCGTCTAATTGCTCCAACAGTGATTCGTCTAAGGGCTTGTCAGCGCCGGCGGGGAACAGGCCGCGCTGAACAGCTTTACCGCGCAGACGAGGCATTCCTTTGGCATAGTTTTCGATCGATCCAGAAGCAACGGCCTCGCGGGAGAACAGCCAGTAAATCTTGGCGAACTCTGTTTGTTCGCTGTATTGCGAGTAATGAAACTTCATCTCGCTCCGATGAGTGGCGGTATCAATGTCGGGTCTGTATCGGCAATCGAGGACGTGGAATTGCTCGAAGTCAGTGAGGACGGCGAGGGGATTGTTGCTACCGTAACCATACCGGATGGTCTGGAAATAGTTGTCAGGCGTGGCAATGTCACCGTGCGGTTTCTTAGCTTCGACGTAGAAGCGCACGTCGCGGAAGTTGGGCGCGAGGTAGAAGGCGTAATCCGCGCGGCGTTGCGAAGGGCCGCCGCTGGCGCGTTCCACCTTCACTTCCTGCGCGTAGGGATTCGTCTGGTCCTCGTGGTTCACGTCCCAGCCAAGCGCCATGAAGAACTTGTCGATGAAATCCTTGCGCGCTTCGGCTTCTTGATATTCGGGAGAGAGATACCTAGATTCGTTGGCCTTGAAGGTAGCAGCGAGATTCTTGACTTTCTCGAAGGCTTCGTCGAAAGCATTCGCTGTCATGTCAGCGCAGAGTAGCAGGAGCGTGCCGGGGCCGGCAAGTGGGAGGCGAAGAGTGGGGCACCCAGAATCTGAAATTTGAAATTGGAAATGAAAAGGCAAGGCCCCTCGCGTCGGCTCGGGGCAGGCCCTTCACCTGCGCTCAGGGCAAGCGGGAGCCCTTCGGCGGCGCTCCCTTCGACTCCGCTCAGGGCAGGCAAGCAGCGCCCCTACAAGTGCAGAATCGGCGGCGGAACAAAAGCGGACAGGCTGGAAAGCCTGTCCTACGAAGAGAGCTGGCAACCGGCGGAACGGCATCGCCGGTTGCCGCTACAAAATCAGAACCAGAAGCAGGGCAGGAGGCGCAACTTGACAATGGCGCGGGGCGGCGACTAGTCTCGCGAAGAACATCCCGGCCCGGAAGCGCGATGCAGGAGCGGCCTCCCAAGCGGCGAAGGAGAGGCGCTCACGACGGCGCAGGAGATAACTGATGGCGAGAAAACAGTGCGCGTATTGCGGGACCTTCGTGGGCGAGGACGTCAAACGCTGCCCCAGTTGCCGGGAGGAAATCCCTGAACGATTGGAGATTCACAAGGCGCCGCAGGGCGGGGCGGAAATACGCCGCGGGTTGCTGTACATGCTGCTGGGCGCGACGCTCTACTTTTTCGCGAAGCCGGGAGGCCCGGTACCTATCCCCTTTCAGGTCCCCGAAATGGTGACGACGTATCTGCTGCCACTGTTGTTCATTCTCGGCGTGTGTTTCGCATTTTACGGCGGCTTGCGGCGCATGGGATTGTTCTAACTGGCGCGTGCGTAACCCCCACACATAAATTTTGAATCAGCTTGCGATGCGCGGGCTTGCATCCGAGTGTAGGATACTCGGATGGCAAAACAGTTCTGGTTTCCTGTGCTCGGCGTAATGCTCACGTGTACCGCGCTACTCGCTCCGGCAGCGCAGACGCAGACGCCCGTGGCGGTGCGTTATACCGAAGGGCTGCTGCGCGGATTTCTGGTGCTGCGCACGCTGGAAGGCAGAGACCTGGCCCATGGCGAGCTGGCGCAGACCGCGCGCGGCCAGCGCGTGACGAGTCGCCTGGTGCTGCGGTTCAAGGACGGCTCGGCGCACGAGGAAACCGTGGTGTTTTCGCAGTTGCGCAGTTTCCGTCTGCTGCGCTACCGCCTGGTGCAAAAAGGTCCGGCGTTCAAAGTGCCGCTGGATGTGAAAATTGACGGAGCGACAGGCCAGGTGACGGTGCGCTACACGGACGATGACGGCAAAGAAAAGACGGAGAGCGAACGTCTCAAGCTGCCGGCAGATGTAGCCAACGGCATGCTGCCGGTGTTGTTGAAAAACATTCCACCCGGAGCGAAACGGACAACGGTTTCGTATGTGGCGGCCACGCCGAAGCCGCGGCTGGTGAAAATGGAGATCTCGCCCGAGGGCGAAGGGACATTTCTGGTTGGCGGCCTCAGCCGCAAAGCGACGCAGTACCTGATCCACGTGGAAATCGGAGGTGTCGCGGGATTTCTTGCGCCGATGTTGGGCAAGCAGCCGCAGGACTCGCGCGCATGGGTGCTCGGCGGCGAGGCTCCGGGCTTCGTCAAGCTGGAAGGGCCGCTGTTCCTGGGCGGGCCGAGTTGGCGGATCGAGCTGGCCAGCCCGGTGTGGCAAGAGAAGTAAATTTTCCGAGGAAAAGCATCGCGTCCGTTTAGCTCAATGGACGAGCCGAACCCTTCGTTTCACTCAGGGCAAGCGAAAGAGGTTGCGCACAACGAAGCGCAAGAACGAAAAGCGCAGCCAAGAGTGGCTGCGCTACCTGGCGCTACCTAGTTTTTTCGTCGGAGTGGACTTTGCCGTCGCGGATGTGGATGACGCGATGGGCGTGCTCGGCGATGTCGTGCTCGTGAGTGACGAGAATGATGGTATTGCCTTCTTTGTGCAGGCGGTTGAAGACTTCCATGATTTCATTGCCGGTCTGCGAGTCGAGGTTGCCGGTAGGCTCGTCGGCTAGCAGGATGGAGGGCGAATTCACCAGCGCGCGTGCAATAGCCACGCGCTGGCGCTGGCCGCCGGAAAGCTCGTTGGGCTTGTGCAGCATGCGGTCTAACAGGTCCACGGCTTGCAGCGCTTTTTTGGCCTTCACCACGCGCTCTTCAGCGGGGGTGCCGTTGTAAATGAGAGGCAGCTCGACGTTGTGCAGGGCGGTGGCGCGAGGCAGCAGGTTGAAGGTCTGAAAGACGAAGCCGATTTCCTTGTTGCGAATGTAGGCCAACTCGTCGTCGTCGAGCTCGCTGACCAGGCGGCCGGCCAGCCAGTATTTTCCGCTGGTGGGCGTGTCCAGGCAGCCGATGAGGTTCATGAGCGTGGATTTGCCGGAGCCGGAAGGCCCCATGATGGCGCAGTACTCGCCCTTGCGGATTTCAATGTCGAGCCCACGCAGGGCGTGCACCTGCTCGGAACCCATCTCGTAGGTCTTCCACAGGGTCTCGGTGACGATGACGCGTCCGCCGTCCACCAATTCCTGGCGAAACGAATCCGCGGTTGCTTCGGTTTCCACTGGCATGCCCTGCTCCTTGTTCCGTTAGACGCTGGTTAGCTCTTTTGGTCTTCGCCGCCCGGGGCCTTGTTGTCCACCTTGACCGGCGCGCCGTGCTTGAGCGTGCGCAGGGCCTTGTAGCTGCCGGTGACAATTTCCTCGCCGTCCTTGAGCCCTTCGGTGACTTCGATGTCGGTGACGCCGGTGATGCCGGTCTGCACGGGCTTGAACACCGCTTTGCCTTTTTCGATGACGAAGACGCCCTGAATTTCTTCCTTCTTGGGGTCCGTGCCTTTTTCCGCGGTCTTGGCGGCGGCCAGGGTCACACTGGTGACGCCCTTCTTGGAGGCTTCCTTAGCAGCGTCTTCCAAATCCTTGCGGGTGCGCACGGCCAGGGCCTGCATGGGAATGGAGAGCACCGATGTGCGTTCCGCGGTCTTGATCTTGGCGGTGGTGGAAAGTCCCGGCCGGATATTTTCCGGCGGATTGATCAGGGCAATGACCACCTTGAAATCCTTGGCTTCCTGCGTGCCGGTGGTGGTCTGCGAAGTGGCCAGGCCGGAAGTGCGCAGCACAGCTTGCGTGCCCACTTCGGTGACCTTGCCTTTGAAGATTTTGCCCGGGGCGGCGTCAATGGTGACGTCGCAATCCTGGCCAAACCTCACGTTGACGATGTCCGTCTCGTCCACTTTTACTTCCGCGGTGACCAGAGACATATCCGAGATGGTCATCAAGTAGCTGCCCGGAGAATTCTGGATGCCCATGACCACGTTTTCGCCGACGCGCACGGCGATGTAGGTGACCACGCCGTCGATGGGCGCGGTGTAGGTGGTCTTGCGCAGGACGTCGCGGGTGCGGGTGAGCACGGCGCGCGTCTGATCATTGGTGGAGCGGGCGCGATCCAATTCCGCGCGGTTCTGCTGCAAGCGCGCGGTGGTGGCTTCAATCGACGCCGCGGCACCATCAAACGAGGCCTTCTTGGAATCGTATTCCGACTTGGCAATCAGCTCGCCCTCGAAGAGTTGCTTGGCGCGCTCCCAGTCTGCCTTGGCGCGGTCGAAATCCGCTTTGCGCTGATTGAGCTCCGCCTGGGTGGAACGATAGTTGGCTTCCGCCGACTTGATGGAGGCCTCGGAAGCACCGGTGGAGGCGGTCTGGGCCTCGACGTCCGCGGTGGCTTGAATGTTTTCCAGGCGCAACAGGAAGTCACCCTTCTTGACGCGGTCGCCCTCTTTCACTTTCAGGTCGACGACTTTGCCGAAACCTTCCCCGCCGACGTTGGCGTAGGTCTTGGGCTTGATTTCGCCGGAGGCGGTAACCAGCGAGGTGAGGTCCGCCTTGGTCACTTTGCCCGTCTGCACCGTGACGACGTCTTTGTTGGCCTGGTTCACGCTGTAGGTGACGACAATGCCGATCACCGCCAGCACTCCGATGCCGATGAGAACTTTCTTCCACTTCTTCATTGGAATGACACCCTTCTTCCCTGCAGATTTCGAAGCAAACCCGACCCGTGCCTCTCTCTAGGATAAGTACGCCGGAAGGGGCAAAAATGTTTCCGAGAATTCCGCCAGCCGCAGCGCAGACCGGTTTGAGCGGAAGGTTACCCCGATTCGGGGTTGCCTTTCGCTTAATGTTCCCCCAGATGGCGCGACCTTCTATTCTAGCATTCCTTGCGCAAATTGGAAGCGGCCACGGGGCCCAGGCCGACTGTGGGCGGTTTATTCGTTCTGTTGCGCTGGCACGTTTCTGGCGAGGCGTGGCGTGATGCGCTGCGGCGCAATTCTCGGGCGCGTTTTCGGCCAGACTTTTGCCGCCCAAAATTCGCGGGCCTCATCATCCAAGAGAAATAACCGCGGCGAGAAAAAGTTGTTTGTGGAGAATTGTTTGTTGAGAGTTCTCAGGTAAACAATGCAGCGAGCATCGAGAATTCAAAATGTAGAAGCACTCTATGGAATTGGGGATTGCATCTCGAAATCTGGATGCTGCATCAACATTTCAGTCATTCACCATGGGCCAAAGTTCTGCGAACATCGAGAATTCATAACGCCATAACTTTCTATGGAAAAGGAGAAAGCAGCTCGAAATCTGGATTCTTAAGCTCATTTAAGTTATATACCAATCAACAACTTAATTAAGAGACTGTTTGGCTTTTCAATTGCGGCGTAACCAGCGGCTTGAATCATACCGTGGCGAACACGGGGTTACAGAAGTGGAGTTCGCCATGGCAACTCGAAAAGGACCGAAATCACAGTAAGGAGCAAGCAGAACATGCGAAAACTGATGACCATCGCGTTTGCGTTGCTGCTGGTGGCCGGAACAGCTACCGTGGCGTTTGCGCAGCGTATCGATGGAGACTTACGTGGAGAGGTAAAGGACCCGAGCGGTGCGCTGGTTCCTGGCGCAAAACTGGTGGTAGTAGGCCAGGGCACAGGCATCACCCGGACGCTGGAAACAACGGCCAATGGCATTTACTTCGTCGGCGGATTGCTGCCGGGGATCTATGACATCACGGTCGAAGCCCAAGGTTTCAAGAAATCGGTTCGCAAGGGAGTGGAAGTCATTGCCAACCGCGTATCCGAGGCCGTGATTACGCTGGAACTTGGGGAGATCAGCCAGGTGGTGGAAGTAGTGGCCGGTGCAGAAGTAGTGCAGACCACCACAGCCACGCTGGTGGGCGCGACGTTCAAAGACGAACTGGTGGGAGCCACCGCGGCTGCTGGTTCGCTGGGCGGCGATCCCATCAACCTGGCGATCACCGCGCCGGGCACAACCACGCAGTCGGGCGGGGTGGCCGGCACGGGCGGATCGATTGGCGGCAATCGTCCGCGGCAAAACAACTTCGTTGTTGACGGTCTAGACAACAACGACCCCAGCGTGACGGGGCCACTGGTGAACGTGATTTCCGATGCGGTGGAAGAATTCACGCTGTTGACCAACCAATTCGGAGCCGAATACGGTCACTCCACAGCCGGACAGTTCATCACCACGACCAAGTCCGGCACCAACGAGATCCACGGGCGCGGCTGGCTGTATGTGCAGAACCGCGGGCTGAACGCGCTTGACAACATCACACGCGCCAGCACGGCGCCGGGCGACCCCAAGCCGAAAATGGACTGGCAGCGCTACGGCGGGCAGGCGGGCGGGCCAATCCTCAAGAACAAGCTGTTCATCTTTGGCTCGTACGAGCGCCAGGAACTGGACCTCGCGGCAGTGGCGGGCGGAATCATTAATGTGCCCACAGCCGCCGGACGCACAGCGCTTACGGCGCTGACGGCGAGCGGGACGAGCGGAGTGAGCCCGGTCAACGCGGGCCTCATTCTGGACAACGCGCCGGTGGCGACCACGGCCAGCACGACGACGCTGGTGTGCAACGCCGGCGCGGCTGCGCTGGCGGGCATGCCGTGCACCACGGCGGGGGCCTGGCAGATACCCATCGAATTGGGGCCGTTCTCGGCGTCCACGCCCAACTTCAGCCGGGATCACCGCTTCATGATCAACACGGACCTGGTGATGGGGGCGCACCGCGTCAGCGGCCGCTTCAGCTACCAGCAGTTCCGATCGGCGGGTTCGGGCGAGCTTCCCGTGCCGCAGTTCAACAACTCCGTGGTGTTTGATCCGCGGCGTCTGACGATTTCCGACACGTGGACGGTGAAGCCCACCGTGCTCAACGAATTCCGGTTCGCGTTCGTGCACGACATCAACGGCTTCCTGCTGCCCAGCCTGCCGGCGGGGCCGGGAAGCACGGATGTATTCGGGAACTACTACATGGACGACATCAGCTTCTCGATCGGCCCGAACAGCAACCTACCGCAGGGCGGAGCCGACAACATCTATCAGGCCAGCAACAACCTGACCTGGATCCGGGGCACACACACACTCAAGGGCGGGGCGGAATACCGCATGATTATTTCCGCCAGCGACTTCCTGCCGCGCTCGCGCGGAGAGTACTCCTGGGGCACGAACTCCTCCCTGGGGCAGCTTTCGGACATGGACTCCTTTGTCCGGGACTTCTTCCCGGCCACGGTAGCCATCCGCGGAGTGGGCCTATCACGGTTCGCCCAGAACCGCGCGGGGGTCAACTTCTTCATACAGGATAGCTGGAGAATCCGGCCGCGGTGGACACTGGAATTCGGGCTGCGCTACGAGTTCACGCAAGTGGCGCGGGACAACGCCTTCCAGAACCGGAACGGGATTTCCAACATCGTGGACCTGCAATCGGAAGTGTGGACGCAAGAGTTGATTGATGCGTGTTTCGTCAACTTCTGCATCACGCCATATCCGAGCGCCTCGCCGGTAGTGGGAACCTCGATCTTCGGATCGCTGCCCCTGCGCCATCAGCAGGCGTTGATGGAGCACGTGGGCAATGATCTGATCTTCACGGGTACGCAGCCGGACCGCAACAATTGGGCGCCGCGGCTCGGCCTGGCATGGGACGTTTTCGGCGACGGCCGGACCTCGCTGCGCGCGGGGTTTGCCGTGGCCCACGACGTGTTCTTCGGCAACCTGCCGCTGCTGTCACTGCCGCCGCAGATGCAAGCCGAAAACCGCGAGACGAATGCCTGTTCGCTCATCCCCGCACCGGCCTGGTGCGTGGCGGTGACGGGCGGGAACCCGATTACGAGCCCGGGGATTAACTTCCTGGGAACCGGATTCATCGAAGGCGGAGGGATGCTCAATGTACTGCCGGGCGACGCGGGCTTCGATAAAGTCCTGGCCCGTGCGCTCACCGGAGCCTGGATAGAGCCGAAGCAGATTTCGCCCGAAACCTACACGTGGACACTGGCGATCCAGCGGGAAATCTGGCGCAAGATGGTGGTGGAGACGCGTTACGTGGGAACCCGCGGCATCCACCTGCCCATCCAGCGCTGGGTAAGCGCGGGAATCCCCAATCCGTTCCGGCTCCCCACGTTCGCCAATTCGGCGGAGATCCCGACGAGCTTCACGGGCCAGCCGACTCTGGCGGACTTCCAGGCTAATCAGGACCTACTGCTGTGGCCGTTCGGGTTCCAGGGAGTGGTGACCAAGTTCTCCCCGGACGGGACCTCCAGCTACCACGGGGGCTCGGTATCGCTCCGTGGAAACGTGGGTTACGGCGTGTTCCTCAACACCAATTACACCTTCAGCAAGACCATCGACCTGATCGAGAACGAGCTGTTCACCAGCTTCCTGAACCCGCGGCGTCCCTGGAACCAGATCGACATCCGTGAAGCGAAGGGCCGCTCGGGACTCGATCACACGCACAAGTTCGCCCTGAACTGGAGCTGGGACGTGCCCAGCTACAAAGGGGGCGTGGCCTTCCTGCGCAAGCTGACCGGCGGCTGGAACTGGGGAGGGTCGTACATCGCCGAATCCGGACAACCGGTGACGGCGCTGGCGCGGCGGGACACCAATGGGGACTTCGACACCGCAGGTGACCGCGCGTTCATCAACCCCGCGGGAGTGGGCCTCACGGGAACCGACGTGAATCCCGTCTGCTTCATTGGGGGCGTGGTGAGCGTGGGTGCGTGCGGCGGTTCGGCGAATACGGTGGGCTATGTGGCCGTCAACTCCTCGGCTCGCTTCATCCAGCCAGGGGCAGGCGGCATGCCAGCCGGCAGCCTGGTGCAAGCCGGGCGAAACACGCTGAGCTCACCGGGAATTAACGTGTTCCACTTCAGCTTCCGCAAGGACACGCCATTCTGGGGCGAATCCCGCCTCATCCGGTTCCAGGCGGACATGATCAACGCATTCAACCATCCGAACTTCGGCATCGGTTCGGGTTCGGTATTCGGCTCGACGGCCAACGCTACGGGCTTCCCGGGCTATGCGGCTCCCGCCAGCTCGCAGTTCCAGAACGAGACCATCTTCAGCGGCGGGCAGGGCAACGCGCCGTTCCAGCGCGTGATCCAGCTCAGCCTGAAGGTGCTCTTCTAAGGCGGAGCGAAGCACTCACCAAGGGCGGGGCTGCGGCCCCGCCCTTGTTTTTTTTTGCGGACATTTTTTTTCGCACAGAGCTTTCATCCGGATGAACAAATTCCCTGCATACTGCCGATCACTCGCACCGTGCATTTCGCAGGCAACCCGCGTCAAGTTCTGGAGTTCTAAAGAGGTTAGCAACGGGGGAGTCTCCAATTGCGTGTTGACCATCCGCTTCGGAGGGGGCTACAATTCTGGATTCAGGAAGAGATCGAGGTATGGCCATGAACCGCACTATCCGTGTCTTTACGCTTGCGTTCTTTACAGCAGGACTGGCGCTCGCCGCGCCCGGCTTGGCGCAGCAACCAGCCAAGGAACCGAGCAAGGCGGACCAGAAAAAATCGGACCGCGCGCGAGAAAAAGAACTCGGCTCTGCCTACAAGACGTGGCTCAGTGAAGAAGTCAAGTTCATCATCATGGATGAAGAGCGCACGGCGTTTTTGCGGCTGAATACGAACGAAGAGCGCGAGCAGTTCATCGAGCAGTTCTGGCTGCGGCGCGACCCCACGCCGGACACCATCGAAAACGAAACCAAGGAAGAGCACTATCGCCGCATCGCCTACGCCAACGAGCGCTTCGCCAGCGGCATCGCCGGATGGAGAACGGACCGCGGGCGCATCTACATCATGTGGGGCCCGGCCGATGAAATCGAATCGCACCCCACGGGCGGGCAGTACCAACGGCCTTATGAAGAGGGCGGAGGCAGCACGTCGACGTACGCGTTTGAAAAATGGCGCTACCGCTACCTGGAGGGAATCGGCAACGACGTCATCCTCGAATTTGTGGATCAGTCGGGCAGCAACGAGTACCGGCTGACCATGGATCCATCGGAAAAAGACGCGCTACTGATGATTCCCGGAGCCGGGTTAACGGACCTGGAATCGATGGGCATGGCCTCCAAGACGGACCGGTTCAACAATCCTGACGGCACGAACCTGGGGCGCACCGCGGCAGGAGGCACGGCGGCGCGCTACAGCATGTTTGAGCGGCTGGAACTCTACACGAAGATCCAGCGGCCGCCGGCGGTGAAGTTCAAGGACCTCGAGGAAGTGGTGAATTTCCGGCTGATCCGCAACCAGATTCATTTCGACTACCGCTTCGATTATCTGCGCATCACGGGCGACACGGTGCTGGTGCCCATCACCGTGCAGATCCCCAACAAGGAGATGACCTTCAAGGCCACGGACGGAGTGCACTCCGGGGTGCTGAATATTTTCGGGCGCATCACCACGATTACCGGACGCATCATCCAGACGTTTGAGGACGTGGTGAACCGGGATTTCCCGGAGTCGCTGCTGCAAGCGTCGCTGAAGGGCATGTCCGTGTACCAGAAAGCGGTGCCGCTGCGCCCGGGCCTGTACAAGCTGGACCTGGTGATTAAAGATGTGAACAGCGGCAACGTGGGAGTGACGAACAGCGCACTGCGCGTGCCGCGCTACGTGGATAATCAGCTCGCCGCCAGCACGCTGATCATCGCCGACCAGATCGAGCGAGTCCCCGCGCGGCAGATCGGCATGGGCCAGTTTGTGATCGGCGCGTCCAAGGTGCGGCCGCGCATGGACGCCACCTTTACACAGGCCGACCGCATGGGCTTCTATATGCAGGTGTATAACCTGGGGATCGACGAGACGTCGCACAAGTCGAACGCGGCCATCGAATACCGCATCCGCAAAGACGGCAAGGAGATTGCGAAGCAGGCGGAAACGTCGGACCAACTGGCGCAGGGCGGAGAGCAATTGACCATCGAAAAGACGATTTCGCTGGCCAACTTCGCGCCGGGCAAATACAAGATTGAAGTCCATGTGACCGACAACGTGCGCGCCACGGCTTGCACCATCGCGGCAGAAGCGGCGGCGGCGAAAACGAAAGAAACTGAGTGCAAGAAGGCGATTACTCCGTCGGCGGAGTTCACCATTCGGGCCGCGGAGAAAGTTACGGAGAAACCCGCAGCGAAAGAATAGTGTGGGGGCATAGCGCTGTGAACTTTCGGCGAATCCCGGCTCTCGCAAGTGCGTTTCTACTGGGGCTGGCCCTGGCGGCGCCGGTGTGCGCGGACACGCCGTTCGGCAAGCTCTCCGGCACGGTGGTGGACGCCGCGGGCGTGCCGCAGATGGGCGCCACGGTGATGCTGCTTTCCGAAGACCTGCGCACCATCGCGCCGCTGCAATTGCACACGAACGACCGCGGCGTGTTTTCCTCGGAGCGCGTGCGCCCCGGCTTCTATTCCCTGCGCGTGACCCTGGCCGGCTTCCTGCCGGCGCTGGAACGCCACATCCACATTGAAGCGAACCTGACCACGCTGCTGCGCGTGGAGCTGGACTCCGTATTCTCTTCGCTGGACCGGCTGCGGCGGCAGTCCGGCCAGCAGACGGAAGCGGACGACTGGGCGTGGGTGCTGCGGTCCTCGTCCGGCACGCGACCCATCCTGCGCTATGCCGATGGCGAAGTGTCCGAGTCCCCGGCGACGGCGCGGGCGGATGCGGCGGCACACAAGACCGGCACGCGCGGCCGCGTGGAACTGACGTCCGGCGCGCGCCGCCCGGGCTCCATATCCAACATTGTGGACGCGCCCTCCACGGCCTTCGCATACGAGCAAAAAGTGGGGCGCACGCAGCGGCTGATTTTTGCCGGCGACGCCAGTTTCGAGCGCTCCAGTTCCGCGGGGCTGGCCACCATCTGGCTGCCTGCCGGAGAAGCGGGACGCGGACCGCAAACTACATTGGTGCTGCGCCGCACGCAGTTGAGCGATAACGGGCCGGTGTTCCGCGGCGCGCGCATGGACCATTCCGGCTGGCTGACGCTGGGCGATCGCATCTCGCTGCACTACGGCGCCGAATACTTGCTGGTGGGAGTGGGCCGCTCCACATCGTCGCTGCGCCCGCGCGGGCAACTGGACGTGCGGCTGGCGCGCGGCTGGCAGGCATCGCTGACGGTTGCGCCGCGGCCGTTCTCCGCGCTGGGCGCGACGGACGGCGCTCTGCAAAGCGCGCTGATGGCGTTGGATGCGTTTCCGGCGGTATTCCTCCGCGAAGGGCGGCCGGTGCTGGAAAGCGGCTGGCATGACGAGATTTCCGTGGAGCATGAGTTGAACCGCGACGCCAGCGTGGTGGCGTCGGTGTTCCGCGATCGTTCGCGGCACACCGCCGTATTCGGGCGCGGCACGGAGCTGGGGCCGGACTTTTTCCAGGATTCGTTTTCGCATTCCTTTGCGTACGACGGCGGCGAATCCAACACCTGGGGCGCGCGGCTGGCCTATCGCCAAAAGTTCTCCGCCGATTGGAATGCGACGGTGATTTACGCGTGGGCCGGCGCACTGACGCCCGATGCGCTGCATGCCGCGGCGGACCTGCGCAGCTCCCTGGTCACGCAGCAGCGCCACAGTTTTGCCGCGCGGGTTACCGGGCGGGTGCCGCACGCGGGTACGAGCTTCTCTGCCAGCTACAAATGGGTGAGCGGGCAGGTGGCCTCCCGCCAGGATCCTTTCGGCGAAGCCCTCTACCTGCTGGACCCCAACCTGAACGTTCGCCTGCGTCAGCCGCTGCCGAGCTTCTTCCTGCCGGGAAAGGTGGAGGCACTGGCTGATTTCCGCAATCTCCTAGCTCAGGGTTACGTGCCGGTGAGCACACCAGAGGGCGTAGTATTGCTCGTACCTTCTTTCCGGTCGTTCCGGGGTGGATTCAGCTTCCAGTTCTAGGGTGTGCAGGGGATTACGGAATTCGGTACAATGAATTCAGAAAACAAAATCGTCTCCAAATCTCCGCGCAATTGTCTATTTAATTCGTTTATTATTAATAGCTTACAAGAAACAAATTATCATATATTCTGGCATGGTACGTGCTCGATTTTCTTTGCTAGTTGTCCTGTGGGTGGTGGGACTCGATGAGTAGTCTGCGTCTGCGCCTGGGTCAAGTCTCGCTGGCGTTGCTAACGCTGGCGGCGTTCATTTTTGGCATCCTGAACTTCGCGCAGCGCTCCACGTTTATCACTCCGGAAGACGGCGTTTCCTGGGAAGATTCCGCGGGCGGAGTGCGCGCATTCCTGGTGGCAACAGGCTCCCCGGCGGATACGGCAGGCATCAAGCCCGGCGACATCGTCACGATGGTGAAGGGGCAGGCGCGCGGGCGGGAAATCCAGCGGGCCGTGCAGGTGACGCAGGAACTGTTCAAGGCCGGCCCGTGGGCCAAGCTGACTTACTCGATCAACCGCGCGGGCTCAGAGTTCGACACCAGCGTAGTGACGCGAGCCGCCGAACAGCCCGCCTCCATCGAGAATTACCTGCGCGTGACCGGGCTGCTCTATCTGTTCATCGGGCTGTTCGTTTTCGTGAGCCGGTGGAACGCGCCGCGCGCGGTGCACTTCTACATTTTCTGCCTGGCGTCGTTCATCCTGTATTCGTTTCACTACAGCGGCAAGCTGAACCCGTTTGACTGGTCGATCTACTGGGCCAACGTGGCCGCGCTGCTCATCCAGCCGGCGGTGCTGCTGCACTTTGCGCTGGTGTTTCCGGAGCGGCGCGCCTCGCCGCATGCGCATTCCTTGCGGCTGCTGGGTGTGTACGGCATTCCCGCGCTGCTGCTGCTGCTGCACGTGGACGTGGCCACGGGCGCGCACATTTTTGTGTCGTCGGTGCGCACGCGCATCCGGCTGGACCAGGTGGAGCACCTCTACCTGGGCGTGTGCTTCCTGCTGGCCGCGCTGATTTTCCTGCGCAGCTTCCGCCGCGCGCCCAGCGGAGTGCTGCGCCAGCAGTTGAAATGGGTGACCGGAGGAACGCTGGCCGGCACGCTTCCCTTTCTGCTGTTCTACATTTTGCCGTTTTCGCTGGGTTGGCTGCCGCGCTGGTGGATGAAGTTTTCGGCGCTTTCGCTGGCGCTGATCCCGCTGTGCTTCGGCTACGCCATCATCCGCTACCGGTTGATGGACGTGGATATTATTTTCAAGCGCGGCGTGGCGTACACGGTGGCGACCGCGGGGGTGGTGGGCATCTACTTCGCGGTGGTGTCGCTGATCGGGCAGTTGTTCCGCGCGGCGTGGCCCACGGGCCCAGTGGCCAACATCATACCCATCGTCATCGCCGCGCTGCTGTTCCAGCCGATTCGCGATTGGATTCAGGCGCGGCTGGACCGCTTCTTCTACCGCGACCGTTTCGACTACCGGCGCACGCTGATCGAATTCGGGCGCACGCTGACGAACGAAGTGCGGCTAGAGCCCATGCTGGGGTCGGTGCTGGACCGCATCTCGCAAACGTTCCTGGTGGACCGCGTGGCAGTGTTCCTGGAAAACGGGGAGCAGCCGCCGTCGTACTACCTGGCGCGCTCCATGGGCGTGCGCTACGACGCGCCGCTGGATTTGAGCATGCTCTCTTCGACGAATCCCGCGGTGGCGCTGGGCTATCTGTTCTTCGAATCGGCGAAGCTGGCGCGGATGCGAGAAATGCTCAGCGAGCCGCAGTGCGCCACGCTCGAGCAGTTGGACATGAACTACTTCATCCCCTGCCGCATCCACGACCGCCCGGTGGCATTTCTCGGCGTGGGCAAGACGGTGGACGGCGACTTCCTCTCCAGCGAAGACATGGAACTGCTGCTGACCATGGCCGACTACGTGGCCATCGCCATCGACAACTCGCGGCTGTACCACTCGCTGGAACAAAAGGCCGTGCAGATCGAACGGCTGAAGGACTTCAGCGAAAACATCGTGGAATCGCTGAGCGTAGGCGTGCTCTCCGTGGACCTGGGAGGCTCGATTGACTCGTGGAATTCGCACCTCTATCAATTGATCGGCGTTTCGCGCGACGGCGCGGTGGGGCGCAAGCTGGAGGACGTGCTGCCGCTCGACTTGTGCACGGAAATCGCGGCGCGCGCGGCGGACGATCACGTCTCCGGCATCTACAAGTTTTCGATGCGCACTCAGGCTGGGCGCAAGCTGGTGGTAAATGTGTCCATCGCCCCGCTGATGGGCAAGGCAGGGGAGCGCCTGGGCCGGCTGATCCTGGTGGACGACATCACGCAGCGCATTGGCATGGAAGAGCAGATGATGCAGAGCGAAAAACTCACTTCACTGGGCTTGCTGGCCGCGGGCGTGGCGCACGAAGTGAATACGCCGCTGGCGGTGATCTCCAACTACAGCCAGATGCTGATGCGGCAGTTGCCGGCGGATGACCCGCGGCACAAACTGGTGGACAAAATCGTGAAGCAGACGTTCCGCGCGAGTGAAATCGTGAACAACCTGCTGAATTTTTCGCGCACCGGCGGGGCGGAGTTTGCGGAAGTGGATTTGAACAGCGTGGTGGAGGAGACGCTCTCGCTGGTGTCGCACCCGCTGCGCACGGCGCGCATCTCCATCATCAAGACGCTGGCGCAGGAATTGCCGCCGGTGCTGGGCTCGGCGAACCGCTTGCAGCAGGTGTTTCTCAACTTGTTTTTGAATGCGCGCGACGCCATGCCCAATGGCGGGATGCTGGAAGTGCGCTCGGTGGCCAACAACGGCTCGGTGGAGGTCGAAATCACCGACACCGGCGTGGGCATTTCGCACGAATTCGTCAACCGGATTTTTGATCCCTTCTTCACCACCAAAGGGGCCAACCGCGGCACCGGGCTGGGGCTTTCGGTGAGCTACGGCATCATCAAGGAGCACGCCGGAAAGATTGATGTGCGCTCGACCGCGGGAAAGGGCACCTCCTTCCACCTGGAATTCCCTGCCGCCCGAAAGGCTGTGCATGTCTAAGGGCGCCATCCTCGTCGTTGACGACGAAATGGAGATCCGCGAGGGCCTGGAACTTCTGCTGGCCTCCGAGGGCTACGAAGTTTGCGCCGCGGAGACGGGCACCGCCGGGCTCACCGCGCTGGAAAACCGGCCCTACGACCTGCTGCTGCTGGACGTGAGCCTGCCGGATCGCAACGGGTTGGACATCCTGAAAGAAATCCGCGCGCGCGACCCGGAGCTGAGCGTCATCCTCATCACCGCGTTCGGGTCCATCGACATGGCGCGCACGGCGTTCAAGACGGGCGCGAAAGACTACATCACCAAGCCGTGGTCTAACGACGAATTGCTGGCGCAGGTGGCGCAGGCCGTCGAGGACCGCCGGCTGCGCGACGAGAACGTCCACCTGAAGCGCGCGCTGAAGCAGCGCTACAACTTCCCCAACATCATCGGCAAAAGCGAAAAGATGCTGGCGCTGTTTGACCTGATCGGGCAGGTGGCGGCGTCGCGCTCGACGGTGCTGATTCACGGCGAGTCCGGCACGGGCAAGGAACTGATCGCCAAAGCGATTCACTCCACGTCGCCGCGCGCGGACAAGCCCTACGTGGCGGTGAACACCGGAGCGATGCCCGTGGATTTGCTGGAATCGCAGCTCTTCGGACACGTGCGCGGTGCGTTTACCGGCGCGGTGGTGGCGAAAAAAGGATTGTTCGAAGTCGCCGACACGGGCACGATTTTCTTCGACGAAATTTCCACCATCGGCCCGGAAACGCAGGCCAAGCTGCTGCGCGTGATCCAGGAGCGCGAGTTCATGCGGCTGGGCGGCACGGAAACGATCAAGACGGACGTGCGGCTGATCGCCGCGTCCAACGCCGACCTGCTGACGCTGGTGCGCGATGGCCGCTTCCGCGAAGACCTCTACCACCGGCTGAACGTGATTGCGCTGGAGCTTTCTCCGCTGCGCGAGCGCAAGGAAGATGTGCCGCTGCTGATTGAGCATTTCCTGCGGCGCTATTGCGAGGAAAACGCGAAGCCGCCGCGGCACTTCTCCGCGGCCGCCCTGAAGCTGTTGATGGATTACGACTGGCCGGGAAACGTGCGGGAGCTGGAAAATGTGGTGGAGCGCGCCGTGGTGCTGTCCACCGGCGAGATGATGGACTTCGACCTGCTGCCGGATTCGGTGCGCTCGAAGGAAATTGTGAAGGGCGTGCGCTTGCAGTTGAGCGAAATTATGCCGCCACTGCCCGGGGAGCCCGGCGCGCGCGCCGGCGCGGATAGCTCGGTGCCGACGCTGTTTCAGATTATGGAAGAGATCGAGCGGCGGGTCATCTTGGACATGCTCGAACAGACCAATTGGAATCAGACGGAGGCGTCCGAGCGCTTCCAGATTCCGCTCTCCACGCTGAACCAGAAAATCAAGCGGCTGGGCATCGAAACACGACGCCGCGGGCCGGGACGGCCGGCAGTGCCTGTGGCGAACGGCGGTCCGCAGGACACAAGCGGGAAATAACTCCGCTCTCTCCATTCAAACTCAATTCAAATATCTCCGAAAGCCACGACACTAGGAGATTGTCTGTTGTGCGTATAATGTGACTCGCGCTGCGGTGCGCTTGGTATGAAAAACGAACTAGACATCGTTCAGGACGTGACCCAGAAACTCACGCAACTGAAGATTCCTTTCATGCTCACAGGGTCGATGGCTCTGAACTACTACGCCACGCCGCGGATGACGCGAGACGTCGATTTTGTCGTCGAACTGAAGCCGGAAAATGTGCAGCCGTTCTTGAAGGTTTTTGGAGCTGAGTACTACGTGTCGCCGGAAGCAGTGCTGCCCGCGGTGCGCAACCGGAAATCATTCAATTTGATTCATCAAGAGAGCGTAATCAAAGTGGATTGTTTTGTGCGACCGGATTCTGCCTATGCGCAGGCGGAATTTGGCCGGCGAAAAGCAGTGCGAATCGGCGACTTTGAGACTTACGTCGCCAGCAAAGAAGATGTCATTGTTTCCAAGCTGTGGTGGGCCAGAACGTCGCGCTCTGAATTGCAGCTGCGGGATGTCAAGAGCCTGCTGGCGACGGGCTATGATCAAAAGTACGTGCTAGACTGGACGAAGAGATTGGGCTTGGAAGAATTGTTGCAGGAGTGCCTGCATGAATGACAGGCCGCTGGATACGTCGCCGGAAGTACACGAACTCTATCAGTTCATGTTGATGCAGCTGACGCCGGAAGAACGGTTCATCCGCGGCGCAAAGATGTTTGACGCGGCGCGGGCAATGGTGCTGGCGTCGTTGCCGAAGGACCTCAGCCCGGATGAAGTGCGGCGGCGGCTGTATGAACGGATGTACGGCGAGCCATTGCCGGCGGATTTCCCCAGGGAGAAATAGCGGCAGAGCGCCGACAGAAGAATCCTTTGAGGGTGATCGATCCTACCCGCCAGCTACTTTCTTCATGTCGCGGACGACGGTGGTGGACAAGTTCGCGCCTTCGGTGATGGCCTCAGACAAATTCGATTCCGAAACGAGAGCATTGGTCAGATCTGCATTGCGCAAGTCCGCGCCATGAAAGTTGGCGGCGCGCAGATTCGAGCCGCGGATGATCGCGCCTACCAGTTTCGCGCCCGCCAAGTTGATGTGAAACATTTCCGCGCCGCTGACGTTGGCGCCGGTCAGGTCGGCGCCTTCCGCGTTTGCTTCCGTCAAATCGCAGTTCATCAGCAGCGCCTTGCGCAGGTGAGCACCGCTCAAATCGGCGCGAGTGAGCTTGGCCTCGCGCAGGTCGGCTTCCTCCAGCCGCGCGCCACGGAGATTGGCGCCAGTCAGATTCGCGCCGGACAAGTCCGCGCGGTCGAGCTTCGCACCGGCGAGGTCCGCGGGCGCGCCGCCGGGTTCGCCGCGGACGTGCCTGGCGTGCGCGTCGAGGATGTCGCTGAGGCGCTGCTTGTTGTGAGAGATGCTTCGCGGATGGCGAAGACCCATGCGTGCCGTTTCCTTTACAGTGAAATTGTGAAGGATCATTGTACCGAAATTTTGCAAGCCGCGCGAATCGAAGAGCGGCCACCCGCCTGAAACCGGGCGAGTGGCCGAAACAAAAACCTACATTTCACAAGCAGATTCCTCGCTTCGCTCGGAACGACAAACAACTCGCCGGCGTGAATCTACGGTCATCTGCGGTTTCGAGTTTTGTGATAAGTTGAAGCAGCTATGAACGTGCTGGAGATGCTGAAGTCGCGGGCGCGGGCGGTGCCGCAGCACATCGTGCTGCCGGAGGGCGAAGACCCGCGCGTAATCGCAGCCGCGGCGCGGGTTGCAGCGGAAGGCTATGCGAAGCTGACGCTGCTGGGGCGGCCGAACGTGATGCAGGCCGCGGCGGCGCAGGCGGGCGTGTCGCTCGCCGGTGCGACGCTGCTGGACCCCGGCGCGAGCGCAAATCTCGACCGGTATGCGCAAATTTATTTCGAGCGGCGGCGGGCGCGCGGCACGACGTTGGACGAAGCGCGCACGACGGCCGCCAAGCCGCTGTACTTCGCGGCGCTGATGGTGGCGGCGGGGCACGCGGACGGGTCGGTGGGCGGCGCGGCCAACACCACCGCGGAAACGGTGCGCGCGGCGCTGCACTGCATCGGCCTTGCGCCGCAATACAAGCTGGTCTCCGGCTTTTTCCTGATGGTGCTGCCGCGCGCGGAGTTTGGCGCGTCGGGGGCGCTGCTGTTCGCCGATTGCGGCGTGGTGCCCGACCCGTCAGCGGAGGAACTGGCGGAGATTGCGGCGGCGACGGCGGAGAATGCGCGCGCGTTTCTGGAAGTCGAGCCGCGTGTGGCGCTGCTTTCCTTCTCCACGAAAGGCTCCGCGGAACACCCGCGGGTGGCCAAAGTCCGCGAGGCGCTGCGGATTCTGCGCGCGCGTGCGCCGGAGCTGGCCGCGGACGGCGAACTGCAAGCCGACGCCGCGCTGGTGCCCTCTATCGGCGCGAGCAAGGCACCCGGATCGAGCGTGGCGGGGCGCGCGAATGTGCTGATTTTTCCGGACCTCGATTCCGGCAACATTGCCTACAAACTGGTGGAGCGGTTGGGCGGCGCTATCGCGCTAGGGCCCATCCTGCAGGGCCTCGAGCGCCCGGCGAACGACCTCTCCCGCGGGTGCTCGGCGGAGGATATCGCCAACGTGGTGGCCATCACCTCCGTGCAAGCCATCGCGCGAAGGGCGTCGGCGCATCAAACAGCGTAGTTCGAAAGCAACCGCCGATTCATGCCGATGAACGCAGATCAAAAACGAAAAGAGAAAATAGAAAAGAGAAAAGAGGGGAAACCCCGTCTCCGGCGGGTTGTTTGCTGTTTTCTATTTTCCATTTTCTATTTTCTGCCCTGCGCGCTGTGGGCGCAGGAGGCGGGGCAGGAGATCGTGGCGAACCTGTCGGCGGGGCGCGTAGTGATTTACGTGGCCAAGGACGGCATGGTCATCGCGGCGAACGAAAGCCGGTTGGAAGCGGACTCGCGTCCGCCGCTGGTGGCGCAGCTTTCGCCCAAGCGCATCGCCATCCTATTGGGGGCAGCGGAATGGGTGCTGCCGGGCACGGGCCGCCCGCCGCTGCGACTCGACGTCGAGCTTCCGCGAGCCATGGCGGGGCGAATCATAGCGGGCCCGCGGCTGCAGCAGGAACAGACCTCCGACCTGGAGCCCATCGGCACGGCGCTGCTGGAGCCGCTGCGCACGGTGATGCCGCAGCTTACGCGCAAGATGAACCTCGCGCCGGATGAGCCGCTGGTGGAAATGCTGCTGGTGGGAATCGAAGCCGAGTACGGCCCGGAAGTGTGGCTGCTGCAATACCGCCTGGTGCAGGAGCCGCTGCGCGGGGACTACTGGAAGAGCCGCGTTCTGCGGCCGAGCTATACGCAGCTCTATCCGCCGGAGAAGGGCCAGCCACGCACGCTGGTGGAAGTGCGCTACCCGCCGGAAGACCCCGGGCCGGCGTTGCTCGAACTGCTGCAGCAGAGCGATGCGCGGCTCACGCCGCTGCGCACGTCCAACGCGCAGGCGGCGCGCGCGTCGGAGAGACTCGCGCGGGGCGAATCCAATAAAGCAGTCCTCGAAGATGCGGTGGTATTCCTGCGCGCGTCGCTGGACGCCATCGCGGAGCCGAATACGCTACAAATTGTGGGAGTCATCAGCGAAAAGCGGGGGTTCGAGTGGATACTTGCGCCGCCCGCTGCGCCGCCTCTGCAGAAGGCCGAAGAGCTCAAGCCGCGGGAGGCCGGGGCGCCGACGCTGCGTAAGCCGCCGCAGTAAGAAATCGAAAATCGAAATTCGAAAAATCCAGTGGAGCAGGCATTCCAGCCTGCGGTGAGCTTTGGTTTGGCTAACGCGCAACTACAAATGCGCACCCAAGAGTGGCTGCGCTACAAGCGGGCGAGGAATTCGCGGAGCTTTGCGCGGTAGATTTCCGGCGCGATCAAACATGCTTCTTCGTGGCAAACCCCTTCGACACGCAGGAATGACTTTGGTTCGTTGGCGGCGCGAAACACATTTTCGCCCAACGAGAATGGAATGACGGGGTCGCTCGTGCAATGGATGATCAGAACCGGCGCGCGAATCTGCGCGAGCTTTTTGCCGGTCTCAAATTTTGACTTCACCACCGAACCCAATCCCGGTAAAAACGGATAGACGCGCCGGGCGACGGCAGCGCCGGAGGGGAATGGCGCCTCAAGGACGAGCCCGCCAACCTCGCGCTGACTGGCCAGGTCGACGGCGACCGCGGTGCCCAGGGAATGGCCGATGGCGACGATGCGTCCGGGCGGAACAGCGCGGACTTTCACCAGGTATTCGTAGGCGGCCTGCGCGTCGAGATAGAGACCCGCTTCGTCCGGGATTCCTTCACTCTTGCCGTAGCCGCGGTACTCGACGGCAAGCACGTTGGCTGGAACGCTGCGCAGGAATTCGTAGATGTCCGCGCGATTAGCGATGTTAGCGGCGTTGCCGTGGAAGGCGACGAACGTGAACTCCGCACCGGGAGCGGCAATCCACCAGGCGTGCAGCTTGACGCCGTCGGCGGCGTGCAGCCATGCGTCTTCCACGGGCAGGCCGCGCGGCTGCCAATCGCCGCTCAGGCGGCCGGGAATGTCGGGAAAGAAAATCAGGCGGTTTTCAAAGATGCGCAGAAGTACCAGCAGACTCGCGTAAACGATCAGTATGGCAACCAGGTATCCGAGCATGCGCTTCATGCTTTTCCCAGAGTCACAGATGGCCACCTAAAGGTGGCCGCTACGAAGGCGAGACTTCGATGGTGTCGCCGGGGCAAATTGTGCCGCCCTCGAGGACGCGGCAGAGCATGCCGCGCTTGCCGCGCATCTCGGCCTCGAGGCCAGGACGAATGGCCTCGAACATGTTGCACGGAGTGCACGGGATGGTTACTTCCAGGAGCGCCTGGCCAATGCGCACGCGCTGCCCGCGCGTGAGTCCTCGAACGTCGAGCCCTTGAGTAAGAATGTTCTCTTTGACTTGGCCCGAGCGCAGGTCCATTTCGGTGAGCGTCTCGGAGTCCATCAGCAGAACCTGGCGCTTGCTGCCGCGGCGCGCGTGGGCACAGCCGTCCAGGCCCCAGTCTGCCAGCGCCTTCGCTTCGGCCACCTCTCGCGCCGGCTGGCCTAGGACTGGGCAAAGGTAAAGTCGGAGAACCGTAGGCATCTGCTAAGCTCCCGAGCGCTGGGCTTTGTTCAGGGCTTTAGCGCCGATATCTGTGCGGTAGTGCGCGCCATCGAACCGAATGCTGCTGGCAGCACGGTAGGCACGACGAAGGGCAGCAGACAAATTAGCGGCTGCCGCGGCCACGCCGAGGACTCTACCGCTACATGTGTAGTACACATCAGCTTCCCTCTTCGTCCCGGCGTGGAAAACCACGGCCTCATTTCCGCTCAGCGGGAGGCCTTCGATCTTCATCCCCGCTGCAAACTCACCTGGGTAGCCGCCGGAGGCCACCACCACGCAGGCGCTGGCCGCAGGATTCCATTTGGCCTTCACTAGGCTTAGCTTCGTTTCCGCCACGGCCATTAATGCAGCAGCCAAATCGAAGTCCATGCGCAGCACCACAGCTTGCGCTTCGGGGTCACCCATACGGCAGTTGAACTCCAGCACTTTGGGCCCCTGCGGCGTGACCATCAAGCCGAAATAGAGAAACCCGCAGTAGGGCAAGCCGTCCTTCGCGAGGCCGGCGATGGTTGGCTGCACTATTGTCCGATGGATGGTGTCCTCCAGCTCGGCAGGCAGCAGGCCATCAATCGAGTAGGCGCCCATGCCACCGGTGTTGGGGCCGAGGTCGCCGTCGAGCGCGCGCTTGTGGTCCTGCGTGGGGGCCATGGGCAGGACGTGCTGTCCGTCGGTGAGGACGATGTAGGAAAGCTCCTCGCCCTCGAGCGCTTCCTCCAACAGGACCTTTTCGCCGGCCGCACCGAATTCCCTCTTTTCCATCAAGCGCTCGATGAAGGCGGTAGCGTCGTCCGGCGTGGACGCGACGAGCACGCCTTTGCCCGCGGCCAGCCCGTCGGCCTTGATGACCATGGGCCAGTCCACCGCGCAAAGCGCGGAATAGGCGGCCCCGGCCGAGTCGTGAATGCCATACGTGGCGGCGGTAGGGATGCCGTGGCGGGTGAGGAACTCTTTGGCGAAGACCTTGCTGCCTTCGAGTTGCGCGGCGGCTTTGGAGGGTCCGACAATCTTCATCCCACGCGCGGAAAATGCGTCCACAATTCCGTTGACCAGCGGGAGCTCGGGGCCGACGACGGTTAGATCCGGGCGCAAACGTTCGGCCAGTGCGAGCAAGCCGGGGACGTCGCCGGCGTTTGTCGGCATGCACTCCGCATCCTGCGAAATGCCGCCGTTTCCCGGCGCGCACCAAATTTTTTCAGCGAGCGGGCTTTGCCGAAGCTTCCACACCAGCGCATGCTCGCGTCCGCCGCCGCCAATGACCAGAATTTTCATGCTGGCGTCACGATAGCCGCAGGCCATGAAAGTGTCAACCGCGGTGCGGTTGACTCCAATTGCCTCGCGCAATAGTATGCGTGCGCCCGTGCGCGACTCTTCCATTCCCCGGCCAATTCTTGCGGGCATTCTCCTCTGCTTCTTTTTATCCGGCGCGGCAGGACTCATCTACCAGGTGGCGTGGGGCAAGGCGCTGGGGCTGGTGTTCGGCAACACGGTGTACGCCATCTCCACTATTCTGGCGGTATTCATGGGCGGGCTGGCGCTGGGCAGCGCGTACCTAGGGCGCTGGAGCGAGCGCTTTCCCAACGCGGTCGCGCTGTACGGCTGGATCGAGCTGGCGATTGCCGCCACGGGCGCGCTTTCGCTGGTGGGGCTGGCCGGCGTTCGTCTGCTATATTTCGCCGCGTACCCGCTCGTCTCCGGCTTCATGCCCACACTGGTGGCGCTGCGCTTTGTGGGCGCGGCGGTGGTGCTGCTGCTGCCGACGTTTCTAATGGGCGGCACGCTGCCGATTCTGGTGAGCGGGGTGACGCGAAGATCCGCAGAGCTAGGCGCGCGCGTCAGCCGCCTCTACTGGATTAATACGCTCGGCGCAGTGGCGGGCACGTTTGCGGCGGGCTTCGTGCTGCTTCCGATGCTGGGGTTGCGACTGACGGTGGCGCTGGCCGTGGCGCTGAATTTGCTGGCCGGCGTCGTTGCTTTGCTGCTGGCGCGCGCCGCGCCGTCGAGCGCGCCATCCGAGGAATCCGCCGAAGCCACGGCGCTGCCGAATCCGCAAAGGAGCGCGGAAATTCCGCGGTATCTTCTCGTGTCGTTCGGCATTGTAGGCGGCACGGCCATCGCCTACGAAGTCTGCTGGACGCGCCTGCTGGTGACTTCGCTGGGCAGTTCGACGTATGCGTTTACGCTGATGCTGGGCACGTTCCTCGGAGGGCTCGTGCTGGGCAGCGCGCTGTTCGACGTGTGGTTCGCGCGGCGCAAGGAAGTTTCGCTGGCCACCTTCGCTTTCACGCAAACGCTCACCGCGGTGGCCGCGCTGCTCTTCCTGGTTTTCTTCCAGCAATTTCCGGAGCTGGTGCCGGTGATCCTGCGCAAGACGCAGGCTTCTTTCCGGGGCCTGCTCTACGCGCAGTTGGCCACCAGCGCGCTGGCGCTGCTGCCGGCCGCGGTGGTTTTCGGATTCAATTTTCCGGTGGTGACGGTGCTCATCGCCGGGCGGCGGGAAAACTCGGGGCACTACGCCGCCGCGGTGGGCCGCGCCTATGCGGCGAATACGCTGGGAGCGATTGTGGGCGCGACGCTGGCGGGGTTCTGGCTGGTGCCGGCGATCGGCGCGTTCCGCCTGGTCGCACTGCTGGCCACACTGAATTTCTTGCTGGCCGCATTTTTACACGCGCGGCGCGCGCCACCGGCCATCGTCAAGTCCGTGGTGAACGTGATCATGGTAGCCGCAGTTATTTTCGTGGCCACCTCAGGCATTTTTTACAACCGCGCACTGGCCACCTTCGGCACGATGCTCTACTACGACCGCTACGGCGAAAAGCTCACTCTATCGGAAATGGCCGCCACCACGGATGTGCTGTACGTGGCCGACGGGTTGAACGCCACCATCAGCGTGGCACGCACGGAGGACTACCTGGCCATCCGCACCAACGGCAAGGTGGACGCGTCGAACAAGGACCGCATCACGCAACTGCTTGTGGGGCATCTGGGGGCGGTGCTGCATCCCGCGCCACGGCGCGTGCTGGTCATCGGCTTCGGCAGCGGCATGACGGTTTCCGCGCTGGCAGTGCATCCGGAAATCGAAAGCATCACCTGCGTGGAGATCGAGCCGGCGGTGATTCGCGCCGCGGATTACCTATTGACGCTGAACCGCAACGTGCTGCGCGACCCGCGCGTGCACATCGTGCTCGACGACGCGCGGAATTTTCTGCTCACCACGCGCGAGCAGTACGACCTCATCGTTTCCGAGCCGTCCAACCCGTGGATCGCCGGCGTGAGCGCGCTGTTCACGGACGAGTTCTACCGCCAGGCGCGCTCGCGGCTGCGCCCCGGCGGCCTGTTCGTGCAGTGGGTGCAGGCCTACTCGCTCTACCCGGCGGACTTCCGGATGATATTGGCGACTTTTCTGCCGCACTTTCCGCAGGTGACACTGTGGCGCGCCGAAGGCCCCGACTACATCCTGCTGGGCCAGAGCGATGCGGCGCCGCTCACGCTGGATCGCATGCGAGAGAAATGGTCCGATGCGGCGGTGCGCGGGGATTTTGAAAAGACGGGCATGCGCCGGCCAGAAGGCCTGGCCGGCTATCACCGTCTGGACGACGCTGACCTGCGCAAGCTGGCCGGCGATAGCGTCCGCAACACCGACGACCGCAACACCCTGGAATACCGCGCGCCGCGCGGCTTGCTGGTGAAAGGGCTCGAGGATCAGAACCGCGCGGCCATCTGGAAGCAGCGCTCCGCACCGCTTTCTTCGATCGTGCGTTTTGGCGATGAAACCACCGTGCTGGAAGCCGCGGCGGAAACGTTTGTCAATCTCGAGGATGAAGACGCCGACTACTTTGTCAACATGCTCGCGGGAGCACCAGAGACGTCCGCGCAGGAACTGCTGCGCGGGCGGTGGCACCTGAACGGAAACCGGCTGGCGGAGGCCCATGCGGCGTTCACCATGGCGCTGCGCCTGAATGCGAAATCGCTGGACGCGGCGGAGGGGCTGGCCATGGTCGCCCGGCGCCAGGGGCAGTACGACACCGCGGAGCTTCTCTGCCGGCAAATCCTCGGCCGCGATCCCGGGTACGTCCCCGCGCTGGCCTGCATGATGCGCGTCAATCGCGCGCGCGAAAATTGGGATCTCGCCGCGCAATGGCAGGCCAGCCTGCTCAAGATCAAGCCCGATTCCGCGCCGGAAGAGTACGCGCGGCTGGGCGAAGTGCTATTCCAGGGCGGCAAAATGGAACTGGCCGAACGCGCCTTCTTCGTGGCACTGGAGAAAGAGCCGTACAGCTACGCCGCGCACCGCAACCTGGGCGAAATCTATCTGCAAAAAGCAATGTGGGAAAAAGCGGAAGCACAACTTGATTTCGTCGTGCGCTTTCATCCCGACGCCGATGCCGGCACTTATGCCGGCCTCGCGGGAATCTATCGCGCCACCGGCCGGCCGCAGTCCGCTGACGAAATCCTGCGCAAGGGCCTGCGCATCTTTCCCGATAACGCGGATCTGAAGAAGCTCGTGGCGGTGGGGAAGTAGCCGCAAGTTGTCAGTTCTCAGTGGTCAGTGATCAGTTATCAGCAGGAATAAGCCAGCGCGGCTTCGCTGAATCCTCCTTGTTGATTGCTGATTCCTTCTTCCACTTTTTACCTTTCACCTTTATGCTCTGGCCATGCCGTGGGACTTCGTCGCGATACTGTTTGTGCTCGGGGTGATCGTGCCGTGGCGCGGGGCGGTGCGCATCCGCGAACTGCTGCGCCAGCCCGCGCTTTCCACCGTCGAGCGCATTGCGCTGTACGCTTCCACGATTGCCTTCCAGTGGCTGGCGGTGGCCGTGGTGCTGTGGCGCACCTCCCTGCACCATATCGGGCTCGCCGACCTCGGCGTGACGCTCCCCAGCCTGCCGCTGGCCGCGTTGGCCACCATCGCGCTGCTCGCCCCACTGCTGGCCAACCAGGTCTACGGCCTGCGCCGCCTCGCGCGACTGCCGCCGGAACAGCAGGGATTCCTCGGCTCGCTGGCGCGCAAGCTGATGCCGCAAAACCTGGTGGAGTCGCTGGCGTTTGTCGCGCTGGTCGCCACCGTGGCGGTGTGCGAAGAGTTGCTCTACCGCGGATTCGTTTTCACCGCATTCTATGCGGCTTCCGGCGGTTTTCTGGCCGCTGCAATTGTCGGTTCCTCCGTGATGTTTTCGCTGGCTCACTTGTACCAGGGGCGGCGCGGCTTGTTGGCCACGTTTGTCGTCGGGCTATTGCTAGCTTCCGCGCGCGCCTGGACCGGGAGCCTGGCACCGTGCATCATCGTCCATTTCTTCGTGGACCTGGTGGCCGGTCTGGCAGCGCCACGGTGGCTGCGCGCCGAGAGCGCGGGCGTTCCTCCAGAGGCTGGCGCGGCGCCCACCGGGGAGACGGGACCATGAGGCGCGGGAGGATTCTTACAGATGATCATAATCGCAGTAATATAGCTATGAGTCACTATCTGTTGCCGGATGATGTGGCGATTTCCAGCGCCCTGGCGCCTTTTGGCGCGGCGTCTACGCCGGCCTTGGCCGCGGCCATACGACAGTACATGGAGCTTCTACTGCGCTGGAACCAAAAGATCAGCCTGACGTCCATCACCGATCCGCGGGAAATTCTCCAGCGCCACATTGGCGAGTCGATATTTGCGGCGCGCGTAATTCCTATTACTGGCGGGCGGCTGGTGGACATCGGATCCGGTGCGGGATTTCCTGGGCTTGCTTTGAAGCTAGTTTCTCCGGAGCTGGAAGTTACGTTGATTGAGCCCAACATGAAAAAATCAGTGTTCCTTGCGGAGGTGGCGCGAACGCTGGGATTGAGCGGCGTGAAGGTCATCTCGAAACGGATTGAGGAGCTGAGCGGTTTGGACGGAAGCGCGGACTTTGTGACGTGCCGAGCGGTCCGCCCGGACAGGCGCTTGCTGGCGTGGGCGCTCGCGGCTTTGGCGGCAGGTGGAAAGTGCGTGCTGTGGCTAGGCACAGAGGATGCAGAAGCACTTCGAAAAGAGAGCCAGTGGAACTGGCAGGCGCCGATAGCGGTGCCGCAGTCAACAGGCCGAGTGCTCTTAGCTGGCAAGCCGCATTTGCGGTGAGACACTTCTTCCCGGTTGTTCCACGTGGAACGTTGCATCTGCGCTGGACTGGTGTTTTACAGATCGTTCCACGTGGAACAATCTGTTTCTGGAACCACCTCACAAACATCTTCCTTGCTTCTCCACAGGCTGTTTTGTTAGATTCTGACACGACTGGGGGATCCTGTTGGGCAAAGTCATATCGATTGCCAACCAGAAAGGTGGCGTGGGCAAGACCACGACAGCCATCAACCTGGGTGCGGCCCTGGCCGTCGAGGGGCATAAAACGCTCATTGTGGACTGTGATCCGCAGAGTAATGCGACTTCCAGCCTTGGACTCCCTAAGGACCCTTCTCGACGTTCCCTCTACAACGCCCTGATTCTAGGCGAAGCACCAGAACGCCTAATCCTGAAAACAGAAGTGGAAGGGCTGTCGCTGTTGCCCGCGGACCGCAATCTGGTGGGGGCCGCAGTGGAATTGGTCAACCTGGAAGGCAGGGAATTTCGCCTTCGGCAAATCATAGAGGACCTGCCGGCCGGATATGACTTTGTGCTGCTCGACTGCCCACCGACTTTGGACCTGCTTACGCTGAACGCGCTGGTTGCCAGCGGGTCTGTGCTTGTGCCCATACAGTGCGAATACCTGGCTTTGGAAGGCGTTTCCGAGTTGCTGGATACACTAATGCGCATCCGGCGGACGCTGAATCCGGCTCTTTCCATCGAGGGAATCCTGCTGACGATGTACGACGAGCGCACGAACTTATCTCGTCAAGTAGCGGCTGACCTGCGAAGTTTCTTCGGGACGCAGGTATTCAGCGCAGTGATTCCGAGGAATGTTCGCCTCGCAGAGGCACCCAGCCACGGGAAGCCGATCTTCATCTACGACAAAAGTAGTAAAGGCGCAGAAGCTTATCTCCAACTCGCTCGCGAGGTGATTGCCAATGACCAAGCACGCAGCAGCACGTCCCGCCCTGGGCAGGGGCTTGAGCGCGCTGATACGGGAGCCTGAACCGCTTCCTGCTCCCCCCACGCCAGTGGCCACGCCCATCGCCGTAGTCCCCGGGGCGCCACAGCAGGTGGACATCGACTTGATTGACCCCAGCCCGTTCCAGCCGCGCACGCGCTTCCGCGAGGAGGCGCTGGAAGAGTTGGCACGCTCCATACGCTCGAGCGGAGTAATTCAGCCGCTGGTGCTGCGTCCGACGGGAACGCGCTACCAGCTCATTGCCGGCGAGCGCCGCTGGCGCGCCGCGCAACGCGCGGGATTGCAGCGTGTGCCTGCAGTGCTGCGCCACGTGACGGACGAGCTTGCCCTGGAGCTCACCCTGGTCGAAAACATCCAGCGCGAGGACCTTAACCCCATCGAGCAGGCGCGCGCGTTTGACCGCTTGATGCGCGACTTTCAGCAAACGCAAGACGATGTGGCCGAGCGCACGGGCAAGGACCGCGCCACCGTGGCCAATGCCGTCCGGCTGCTCAAGCTAGAAGCTCCGCTGCAAGAAATGATCGAAGACGGGAAAATCAGCGCGGGGCACGGGCGCGCATTGCTGGCGATTCCCGACGGAAAAGCACGCTTTGCACTGGCGCAGCGCGCCGCGCGCGGGGGGCTCACGGTGCGACAGATCGAGCGGCTGGCGTCGCGGAAGCAGCGCACGGCGGCGACTGAAGAAAAGTCACTGGGAGATCCCAACCTGCGGGCCGCACTGGAAGATTTGCAGCGGGAGCTGGGCACACGCGTCACGCTGCGGCCGCATAGCAAGCGGCGGCCTGGACAACTGATCATCGAGTATTACAACGAGCAGCAGCTCGCGGATTTGTATGATCGGATCATGAAGAAGTAATGCTACGTATGTAGTAGTACGCTTCATTAGAATCGGCTTCCTCCTAGGCTGGAGCCTGGGGACTGGCTCCCGTGGCAAGCTAACTTCGGTGCATCCGCTAGACTCTTGACATCCTGGGCTTGGGGGATAAAGTACTCGTACTTTTCAGAGGTGACCTATGGCGGGGAAATGGTTTGCAAAGGGCGAGCAGGGCGAGGCGGGGGAGTGGATCGGGTTTCTGGACAAAGGTGTCAAGCTGGAGGGCACTCTCGAGCTGTCTGGGACGTTCCGCATCGACGCTACCATGAAAGGCACCATCATTTCCGGCCAGAGCCTAATTCTGGGGGAAAACGCCAAGGTGGAAGGTCAGATTGAAGGAAACCACATCGTGGTAGGCGGGCGCTTTGATGGCGTGATTTTGGCCAAGGGGCGCGTGGAGATTCAGGCCAAAGGCGTGGTTACCGGCGAGATTCACTCGCCATGTCTGGTGATCGAGGCCGGAGGCATTTTCGATGGCCGCTGCCATATGCTGGCGTCGAGCGAGGCAACGAAGTCTGTGACGATTCCCATTCGCGCAACTTCTGAGGCTTGAAACAGAGGGACCAGGGATCAGGGACCGGGGATCAGGGTTTCTTGGCTTTGAGCTTCTGCATCAGGACTTCGAGCATTCTCCCAAGCTCGTTTGCGTCCGCTTTGAAGAATTCCAGTTCTTTCTCCTGTAAGAACCCAAGGCGCACGACGATTATCCAATGCGTCTCCAATTCCGCCAAAGAGCCGCTGGCGATCGCAAGATGATGTACATAGTCGCCACGGGTTCGTCGCGCGTAACCTTCGGCGATATTGGCCGGAATCGATACGGCCGCCCTTTGGATTTGGCTGATGAGACCGAATCGTTCATCCGCCGGAAGCTTTTTCGCAAGCTGATAGCATGTCACAACTAATTCCACTGCGTTCTGCCACACGCGCAGATCCCGATAGCTCTGGATTTTCGCCTTCGGTTCTTCCGTCACATTGCGCCTCCGTTCCTTAGAGAGCATCTGTTCGTTCTTGAACCCCGATCCCTGTTCCCCAATCCCCGATCCCTGGTTTCAATTCACTCATACCGCAAGCAGCGGACGGGGTCCATGCCGGCGGCTTTGACGGCGGGGTAGATACCGAAGAAAAGGCCTACGGCTACGGAGAGGAAGAGTCCCACGAGGGTCCAGACGACGGAGACGTGTGCGGGCAGATTGGGGAAAACGGCGGCCACGCCGACGGAGAAGGAAATTCCGGAGGCGACGCCGAGGAGGCCGCCGACGCTGGTGATGGCCACCGACTCGAGGATGAACTGGGTGCCTATGTCCTTCTTGCGCGCGCCGACGGCCTTGCGCACGCCGATTTCGCTGGTGCGCTCGGTGACGCTGACCAGCATGATGTTCATCACGCCGATCCCGCCCACCAGCAGGCCGATGGAGGCGATGATCAGCGTCAGCATGACGATGGCGCTGGTCAGGTTTTCCCACAGGTCGGTAAGCATGTCAGGGGAGGTAATCTCGAAGTCGTTGTCTTTCTCCGCCGGGACGTTGCGCCGTCGGCGCAAGACCTCCGCGACCTCCTCCTGGGCCTGCGAGAGGAGGGCCGCGTCGGCGGTGCTCACGGTGATGATGACCTCTTCGATCTCCGGATAGAGTTTGGCGAAGGTGCGGTAGGGGATGATGACGAAGTCGTCCACGCCGGGCCCGCCGAAGAGGCCCTGGTGCGGCTCAAAGACGCCGATGACCTTGAAGGTCAGCCCATTCACGCGCACTTCCTTGCCCAGGGGATCTTCGGCGCCAAAGAGATTGGCGGCAATGGCGTCGCCGAGGATCGTGACCTGCTCGGCGTGCGTGTTTTCGTCGTGGGTAAGGAAGCGGCCGTCACGCACTTGATAGATGGGCAGGACGTCGACCAGTTCGGGCTCGCCGCCGCGCAGGATGGGCTCTTCGACGTGGCGGTTCTTGTAGCGGATTTCGTTGGAACCGCCCAAGATTAGGAACCGCGTCAGCACCGGCGAAGCCCGCCACACCGAGGGACACAGCTCGCGGATGGCTGCGGCGTCGTCGGGCGTGAAATGCTTGCGCTGGCGAATTGCCTCTGGCATGCGCTCAAAGTCCATGGTGAAGGCCGGAAAGCGCGTGATGAAGAACGACTGCGAGCCGATTTCGTTTACTTTGTCGGAGATGTGCTGGTTGAGGCCACTGATGATGGCCGCCACGCTGATCACGCTGGCGACGCCAATCACTACGCCGAGCATGGTCAGAAAGCTGCGGAGTTTTTGGCTGCGCATGGTAGCCAGGGCAATGCCCAGACTTTCTTTCCATTCTGCTCGAGTCACAGTTTGTCCGTAAGGGGCGATAGAAGCTGCGCCCGTTAGAGACAGGTATTATCGCAAATTGGTGAGAGATGGACAGGCTGGAAAGCCTGTGCTACGAGGTGGCGTCGGCGAGGCCGCGCTTGATGGCGTCGTCCCAGTCCAGATGCGGCACGGGCGAGGCGCCGGCTTCGCGGTAGAGGCGCGCTGCCTGGGTTCTATTGTTGAGCTTTTTCAGTTGCAGGCGCGCGGCGGCGACGAGGGAGTAGACGGAAAGCTTGTCGGCGGGATAGGCGCGGGCGAATTTTTCGTACTCGGCGGCGGCGCTTTCCCAGTTTTCCTTGGTCTCGAGCCAGCGGCAGATGTGCACCCAATCGCCCGCGGCGATTTTTTCACCGCCGGCGTTGAGGAGCGCGCCGTAGTGCTCCCAAGCCGCGTCCATATCTTTTGCTTTAATTTTCAGGCGGCACAGTTCGGCCAGCGTGGCGCGATGCGCTTCCATATTCTGCGTGCGCCAGTAGAGCTGTTCGAGCATGGTGTGGGCCTCGAGGAGGTCGGGCTTTTCCTGCACGGCCAAGCGCAGCTCCGCGATGGCCTCCTCGAGCTGATTTTTTTCCACCAGCGCAGTGGCATTCATCACGCGCGGAGGGGCCTGCCAGGTAACTTCGGCCTCGATGGACTGGTCCACCTTGTGTTCCAGGCCGGAAACTTTCATGCCCAGGGCGACGACTACGCCGATGGCGAAGCCGCCGATGTGCGCCCAGTAGGCCACGTCGCTGGTGCCGCCCAACAGCCACGCAGAGAAGAGTTGCGCGAACAGCCACAGCGGGAGCATGAAGTACGTCGGCGCCTTGAAGCGGTGGAAGCGCGGCGTGAGAGAGAAGAACCACCAGATGAAAACAAACTCGATTTTGGTTTTGAAGTAGCGCACCAGAAAGGCACCCATCAGGCCGGCCACGGCGCCGGACGCGCCAATCAGCGGCACCATGCTGTGCGGAAACATGGCTCCGTGCGCGGCGATGGCCACGGCTCCGGCAAAGAAATAAAAGACGGGATAGATGATGCGGCCCCACACGTCCTCGAGCACGGTGCCCGCCAGCCACAGAAACCACATGTTGAAGATGATGTGCAGCCAGCCGCCGTGCAGGAAATTCGCGGTAACGTAGCTGCGGGTTTTTCTCTGCGCGGGAACAAAACCGTATTGCAGCAGGACGGATTTCTCCTCCAGGGCTTTCCATTCCTCGGACAGGGCGCGCATTTCCGCGTTGGCTTCGCGATCCTCGAATTCGCGCATGCGCACGTCCCAGGCGGGAGCTTGGTCGAACAGCCGGCGCTGCCGCGAGCCCAATTGGGACCAGATTTTGGGTTCCGCGTTCTTGAAGTTTTCCACCTGTTGGTGTGCTTCAGGAGTCATCTGGACGCGCGGGTGGTTGGCGGCAACCAGCAGGATTTTGATGCGGGTCTGGGTGAGCTGGCCGGACTGCTCGTCCATGGTCCAATTGGTGAAGCCGAAGACGACCACGTTGAGGACAATGATGGCGATGGTGATCCACGGCCAGCGCCGCCCGCGCAAGTCTTCGTGACTCAGTGGAACAATGATCATGACACACCGCCGCCGACGTTTCGCTGATTCTACGCCGGGCGCGCGGCCACACAATGATTTCGCGCGAGCGATGAGTGTAGAGAGTTACTCCGAGCGGAGTGCCACCACGGGGTCCAGCCTGGCTGCTTTGATGGCGGGGTAGACGCCGAAAGTGAGCGCGATGAGCGAGGCGAGGCCAAGTCCCATGGCGGCAACCCAGCCCTGCACCACTGCGGGGAACGGCGTGAACTGCCGCAGGAGCAGCGCCAGAGCGAAGCCCAGCGCAACTCCGGTGAATCCGCCGACCAGGCACTGCGCCAGCACTTCCACGAGAAACTGCCGCGCGATGTCGCGCTGGCGCGCGCCGACAGAGCGGCGCAGGCCGATTTCTTTGGTGCGCTCGGTGACGCTGACCAGGGTGATGTTCATGATGACGATGCCGCCGACGAGAGAGGCCACCGAGGAAATCAGCACGAGCACGATGAAGAACACCGAACTGATGTCGCGCCACAGGTCGAGATAAGTTTCCGCGGTGGTGAAGTAGAAGCCGTCGGGATCCAGCGCGGCGGTGTGGCGCCGCCCGCGGAGGATTAGGCGCACCTCGTCCTCGACCGCGGCCAGTTCTTCCTTGGAGGGCGCTTTGATGTGCAGCATCAGGCTGCGGCGCGTGCCGTAAAGCTTTTCGAAGGCGTTGATGGGGACGAGGACGAAATCGTCCTGGCTCTGGCCGAGGATGGAACCGATTTTTTCGGCCTCGCCGATGACTTCGAATTCGCCGCCGCCGATACGGACTTTTTTGCCGATGGCGTCGCGCCCCTCGAAGAGGCGTTCGCGCACGCCGTCGCCGAGAATGGCCAGCGGGGCCGCGGCGCGCTGCTCGCTTTCCGTGAAGAAACGTCCCTGCTCGATGTCCAGCGTGCTGATCCAGCCCATGTTGGCGGTCTGGCCGCGGATGGAGACGTCGGGCATGGATTGGAAATCGCTCTTCACGCGGCCGGGAATTTCGATCTGCGCGCCCACGCCGACGCAACGTGTGCAGCGATCCTGCACGGCGTGCCAGTCCTCAAAGCTGATGTCGCGAAATTTTTTCGCCTTCATCACTTCGCGGAAATCCGTGGAGGCCAGCGGAAGCTTGGAGACTTGAAAAATATCCGTGCCGAGGTTGGCGATTTTCGTTTCCACGTAGGCGTTGGCGCCCTGGATCAGCGTCATCACCAGAATAAGCGAGGTGACGCCGATCACCAGACCCAGCAGCGTCAGCGCCGTGCGCAGCTTGTGCGCGCGGAGGGCGTCGAAGGCAAGGCGAACTGTGTCACTGGCGAGCATGGCAAAAGAGTCATTGTAGCGCACACGCATCGCAGTGCCGCCGCGGGGTATAATCGCGGTCTCGTTGTACGGAGGGAACTGCTTTGTCCAAGGCTGTGAAGCTGACGGCCATGGTCAAAGCCGCGGGTTGAGCGGCCAAGCTGAGTCCAGGTCTGTTGGACTCCGTCTTGAGCCGCCTGCCGCGGCCTACTGACCCGAACGTGCTCGTTGGGTTCGACACCAGCGACGACGCCGGGGTGTATCTGCTCACGCCCGAGCTGGCCATCGTGCAAACCGTGGATTTCTTCACGCCGATCGTGGACGATCCGTTTTTGTTTGGCGCTGTCGCCGCGTCGAATTCCCTGAGCGATGTGTACGCGATGGGCGGGCGGCCGATTTCTGCGCTGTCCATCGTAGGCTTTCCCCCGAACGGCAACCCGGACGTGTTGGAACAGATTATTCGCGGCGGGCTGAGCAAAATGGACGAGGCCGGGTGCAGCGTCGTCGGCGGACATTCCATCCGCGACGACGAGTTGAAGTTCGGCTACGCGGTCACCGGCGTGATTCATCCGCAGCGCGTGTGGCGCAACGTCGGCGCACTGCCGGGCGACGCGCTGATTTTTACAAAGGCGCTGGGCACGGGGCTGATTTCGACGGCGCTCAAAAGCGGGAAGGCGTCGGAAGCGGCGCTGGCCGCGTCAACGGCATCCATGACGCGGCTGAATAAGGATGCGGCGGAAGCGCTGCTGGAAATTGACGGCGGCGGGGCGCAGGCAATTCATGCGGTGACGGACATTACCGGCTTCGGGCTGCTGGGGCACGCGAAGGAAATGGCGGCGGGCAGCAAGGTGTCGCTGGAGATTGATCACTCGAAAATTCCTACGTTGCCCGGCGCGCTCGACGCAGCCCGGGGAGGCTTCCTCGCCGGCGGGCTGAAAAATAATCGCGAATGGCTGGAAGGCTGCGTCGAATTTGCCGCCAGCGTGCCGGAAGAAGTGCGCTGCTTGCTGTTCGACCCGCAGACCAGCGGCGGCCTGCTGGTTTCTATTGCCGCTTCCCGCGCAGACGCGGCCCTTGCCGCGCTCGCCAAGCGGAACGTTTCCGCCTGCGTAATTGGCGCTGCACACCCTAAATGCTCGCCTCTGATTTCTGTGAAATAGCCGTGGCCATGACAAAGACCCTGCTGCGAATTGCCGTGCTGTGCGTGCCAATGGGCTTTGTGTGCTTCTCAAGCGGCTGCGGAAAGAACCCGGCAGCCAAGGACGAGTTTCGTTGGCTCGACATTGGAGTAAGTGCTGACGCCGCAGCGTTAGGACGCGTGAAAAGCGCCTTCGCTGGAGAGCTTCGGCCAGATGAGTCAACTTTGGCACGCAAGATTGTACGCGTCGGTGTTTTCCGAAATGCGGCACTGGTGGCAGTCGATGCGACCGCGCGGGACAAGCAAGAAAAGTGGAACCATTTCTTCGAATTCTACAATTTTGATATGTCGTCCGGCGCAAAATTACGGCTTAAGTTGCAATCAACCGCCTGGCTGGTGAATTTCCAAAAGCTTGCGAAGTTTGAGCCGGGGCCAGCGCCCGAAGTCCTGGTCTCCTACTACGACTGCACGGAATGCGAGGCCGTGACCCTGTTGAGCGCGTTTCGTTTCGACGCTGCCGCGAACCGGTGGCAGCCGCGGCTGTGGACGGAGTCCCATGACGCAATTCTGGTGGACAGCGATCCGGACCTCGGTGAATTTCTCGCCAGCTATGAGTGTGTGTTCTCTGTGCGCGATTTTGACGGGGACGGCTGGGACGACGTAGGCGTGGGTTGCCGCAGGACCGAATCGGAAATGAACGACGCGCAAAAAGTCCGTTCGGTGCAAGATACGTTTGACGTATCCAGCTACCGGAATGGCCAGCCGCAAAATAGAGTGTTCAAAGACGAGCCAGCAGCAGAGCGCGCACGGCAAATCCTCTGCCTCGAGAATCCGAAACACGCGCTTTGCACAGCGAAGACGCTGTGACCTGCTTGGCCCAGGCGGGAGTTTGCTGATCCTCCACAACTGAACATCTCCTCCTAATGGACACCATTACACACGGGATTGCCGGCGCGCTGGTGGGGAAGGCATTTTTTGCGGGAGCGCCCGGCACCACTAGCGCAAGGGAAGATGCCGGCCTGAAGGCCGGGGCTGCAGGGCGAGTGGCGATTTGGGCGGCGACACTGGGAGGAATTTTTCCGGACAGCGATTCGGTGCTGGGGTTCTTCGATGCGAATGGCATGGCGGTGATCTCCTCGCATCGCGGTGAAACGCACTCCTTTCTACTGCTGCCGCTATGGGCGCTAGCGCTGGCCGCGCTGACACGATGGTTTTGTCGACGCCGCGAAATTGCCTGTCCCTCGTTCGCTGCGCTGACGGGGATCTACGCCGCGGGGATCGCGCTGCACATTTTTCTCGACCTGATCACTTCGTTTGGCACGATGATCTGGGCGCCCGCAAACTACGCGCGCGTTTCCTGGGATTTCGTGTTCATCATTGATTTCGCGCTGACCGCAACCGTGCTGTTGCCGCAGGTGGCGGCGTGGGTCTATCGCGAGCGGATCACCCAGCCGCTGCGCGCGCTGTTTGCGTGGGGATTTTTTGTGATGGCGGCGTTCGGGGTGCAGTGGCTGGCGCGACGCATGGCGCTGCCGCGTTCGCCGTGGCTGACGCCTGTCGTTGCGCTGCTGCTGGCCGTGCTGTTTTTCGCGCCGATGGTGCGCGGATGGGGACTCCGCGTGTCGCGGCGCGCGTGGTGCCGCGCGGGCGTGGTTGTGTTCGCTGTGTACCTGGGCGCGTGCTTCGTTGCTAACCGCGTGGCGCTACGATTTGTGGAAGATTACGCTGCGCGGGAAAATCTGCGCGTGGACGCCATCGCGGCAATTCCCCTGCCGCCTTCGCTGCTGCACTGGTGGGGGCTCGTGCGCACGCCGGATGGAGTGCACTTCGCCGCAATTCGGCTATTCGCCGCGCGCGGGCCGAAATTCGGTTTTTCCGGCGATGCCGCGGACAATCCCTACATCGCCGCCGCCCGGCGCCTCCCCGCCGTGCAGAGCTATTTGCGCTTCGCGCGATTTCCGGTGGTGCGCTTTGCAGAGCGTGGCAGCATGAACGTGGTGGAATTCGTGGACCTGCGATTCTTTGGCCGCACGCGCCGCGGGCCGGAGCCGTTCACGTTTCGCGTCACGTTCGATTCCGCCGGCCAGGTTCTTTCTTCCGGCTGGGCGGACGATTAGTTTAGACTTTTGCTCATGCGCATCCTGATTTTTTCGGACATTCACGGGGACACGAAATCGCTGGAGCGTATTCTGGCCGCGCCGGCGGACCTGTATATTTCCGCCGGAGATCTTTCCACGTTTGGGCGCGCGCTGGAGCGCTGCGGCGAAGTCCTGCAACCGCTCGGCGAAAAGCTGTGGGTCATCCCCGGCAACCACGAAACCGCGGAACAGAACGCGGCCTTCTGCAAAAAATTCGGGTTTGTGGATTTTCACCGCCGGGTGCGCGCGCTGGAAGGGAAAAACGACGTGACGCAGTGGGCCGGGCTGGGCTACAGCAATCCCACGCCGTTTGATACGCCGGGGGAATTCAGCGAAGAAGAAATCGCGGCGGCGCTGGCGCCGTTTGAAGGGCTGGCGCCGCTGTACCTCGTGGTGCATTTTCCGCCGCACGATTCGCAACTCGATCGCGTAATGCTCGGGCGGCACGCCGGCAGCCGCACGCTGCGCGCGTGGGTGGAGCGCGTGCAGCCGCGCTACATTTTTTGCGGGCACATCCACGAATGCGCGGGAAAAACCGACGTCATTGGCAAAACGCAGTGTGTGAGCTTGGGAAAGGCAGGGTACATCGTAGAATTGTGACAGTCTCGAACAGATTGAGTGATTGGTGATTTGTGATTGAGGAACTCAAGGACGCGGTTGCGGTTTTCCAAAATTGAGAGTTGCCACCTGAAGTTAATCTCACGAAAACTTTGCCCTGCAGGGCTTGTGACAGAGATTGAAGCCTGTTCTACGCGGGATGGACGACGACCTGGCGGTGGTCGCCGGCGCCTTCGCTGGAGGTGCGCACGCCAGAAACATTTTGCAACACGAGGTGAATCACGCGGCGCTCGCGCGCGGACATGGGGTTGAAGCGGAATTCCTGGTGCGTTTCGATGACGCGCTGCGCGGCCACTTTCGCGGAGAGTTTCAGCTCCTCAAGCCGCGTGGCGCGATAGCCGCCGCAGTCGAATTGCACGTGATCGTAGAAGTGCGGGTCGAGATGGAGGCAGCGGTGCGCCAAATATTCGATGGCCGTAAGCAGCTCGGCGTGCTGTTGCAGGAGGAGTTCCTGGTCGCGCCCGTGGAAAGTAACGAGCACCTCGGCGTGCTCGGCTTCTTCACCCACTGCACAGGGAAATTCCTTGATGTCGAACTGCACATCGAGGTGCATCTGGGCGAACAGTAGGTCCATGAAGCTGCGCAGCTCGGCGATGAGCGGTGCGCGGTCCAGCTTGCCGTCTTTGATGAAGCGGTGTTCCATGTGTCGCCCAACCGGCGGTCCGGGGCGGGCCTAAAGGCCGCCCCTACAAATCCTTGCCTTTGTTTTTTGCAGGGGAGGATTTTTTCGCGCCCTTTTTGTCCTCGCCGCTGATTTGCGGTGGCGTGGTTTTGTTCAAGTACCACTGCTGCCCCATGGCCACGATGTTGCTGGCCAGGATATAGAGCGTGAGCCCGCTGGAAGTGCGCAGGAACATCACTCCGAAAATAATGGGCATCATCTGCAACATTTTCTGCTGCGTGGGGTCGGCGCTGGTGGCCGGCGTCATTTTCTGGCTGATGTACATAGTCACGGTCATGAGCACGGGCAAGATGTAGAGCGGGTCGTGGGTGGAGAGGTCGTGGACCCAACCCAGCCACGGGGCGTGGCGAAGCTCGATGGCCGCGCCGAGCATGGAGAACAGCGCAATCCAGATGGGCATCTGCAAAAGCATCGGCAGGCAGGAGCCCATGGGGTTGATGCCTTCGCGCTTGTACACAGCCATGACTTCGGTGTTCATCTCCTGGCGGCGCGGGTCGCGCATGGGGTATTTCTTGAAGCGGTCCTGGATCTGCTTGATTTCCGGCATCACCGTCTGCATCTTCTGCATGGAGCGCCAGCTTTTCACCTTCAGCGGAAAAAGCGCCATGTTGATGACGATGGTCATGACGATGATGGCCCAGCCGTAGTTGGGCACGTAGCCATAAATCCAGCGCAGGAAATAAAAGAGCGGCTCGGCGATGAAGCCGAACCAGCCGAACTGCACCAACTCGGTCAACGGCGGCTTCTGTGCGCGCAATTCTTCCAGCGCCTTGGGCCCCACGTAGACGCGGAAGGCCACCGGCCCGGCCACCGTGGACCCCGCGGCCATCTCCACCACGGCTTCCTTGGAACGCTTGTCCGCGGCGCCGACGTCGCGTTCCAGCTTCCAGTGCCAAAGCGTCATGCCCGCGGTCCAATGCGCGGGATTCTCGCTGCGCGGCAGGAAAGCCGCAGTGAAGTAGCGATCCTCGATCCCCGCATAATCCATGGTGCCGATTTGGCGCAGGCGCTGGTCGCTGTGGTCCGGGACGCCGAGTTTCCCGGCCTCCAGCACCTTGAGTTTCTGCGCTTCATGGAAGATCACTTTGACCTGATCGGCGTGCGCATATTCGGTGGCGTCGCCAAATCCACCGCGCCAAGCCACGCCATGAGCCACCGGCTGGCCGTCCACGAGCACGGAAGTTTCCAGCGCCACGATGTAGCTGGAGTCAAACTTGAGTCGCTTGGTGACCTGCACGCGGCCGTCGCTCCATTCGAAGGCGACATCCACCGGAGCTTGCAGCGTGCCATAGGCGGGAGTCATCTCGAAGAGCGCGCCGTTGATCAGCGTTTCCAGCGCGGGGTCGTCCACGGCCAGCGAAAACGGCCACGCGCCCACTTGCTGCGAGGCTTCTGCATTGACCAATTCGAGCGGATGCTTTTCGTGGTCGGTGTAGTGTTTCAGCCGCCAGCTTTTCACCACGCCGCCACGATTGGAAATTTCGACGCGGTAAAGCCCGTTCTCAATGACCAAGTTTTTTTCTTGCGCCGCGGCCTTCGGCGCGGGCGCCAGCGCGGCTTGCATCTTCGCCGCCGCAGGAGCGGGTGTTGCGGCCGGTTTTTCCGGGGCCGGTTTTTTCTCGGGGGATGTTGCGGTGGCTGCCGGTGCTTCAGGTTGCGGGACCGGGGCGGTCGCCGGGCGGCTAGGCTTCCACACGTAGCTCCAGCCGACCATGATCACAATCCAGAGGGCAAAGGCCAGCGCGACGCGGCGTTCGGTGGAAAGTTCCTTCACAGCGCCGCCTCCCGCATTTCGCCCGGCGCATCCGCGCGTTCCGGCACGAGATCAACTCCACCCTGCGTGAAGGGATGGCAACGCAGCAGGCGCTTTGCCGCCAGCGCCGCGCCGCGGCGCGCGCCGTGACGTTCAATCGCTTGCATGGCGTAGTTCGAGCAGGAGGGATAGAAGCGGCACGCGCCGCCAAGAAATGGACCGAGGATAAGCTGGTACGCGCGCACCAGGAGCAACAACAGTTTTGCGCTGAAATCGCGGGGCCGCGCAACGGTAATGCGCGAGTCTATTTCAGCGCGCTGGCCAGCAATTCGGTCAGTTCGCGTTCGATCGCCACAAACGGCGCGGTGGCCACCGAGCTGCGCGGGTGAATGACAATGTCCCATCCTGTTGCAATCTCCTGGCGGTGCAAGCGAAGGATTTCGCGAATGCGGCGCTTCAGCCGGTTGCGCACCACCGCTCCGCCCAGCGCTTTTTTCACGCTGATTCCGAAACGGCTGGCGGCATCGAGCGCCGTGCGCCGGCGAAAAAACACGAGAAACTGCTTGCTCGCGCGCCGCCGCCCGGCTTCGTAGACCGCGTCGAACTCCCCGCGAGCCAGCAAACGGCAGGCACGCGGATAGCTGCGGCTAGAGCGCGAGGCGCTTGCGTCCGGTTTTGCGGCGTCGTGCAAGGACTTTACGCCCGCCTTTGGTCTTCATGCGTGTGCGGAAGCCGTGGGTCTTGTGACGGCGGCGCACTTTGGGTTGAAAGGTACGCTTCGGCAATGAGGCCTCTCTCTAATTGGTATGCGGCGCAGCGGGCGCGAGTTCCGCTCGCTGGTCATTGGCCCGGCACGGGCTGCGCGCAACGCGCAGCCAAGGGTGCACCGCAGCCCTGCGCACTCTCCGGGCACAAATCGAAACCGCTAGTGTAGACGAGCCGGGCGAGGGGGTCAAGGAAGGCCGGCGAGGGGTAGTGTCTCAGTTTGAATCCTGAGGGGGCTTGCAGTCGCTGGATTCAATGGCATACTTCGAGCATGGCGAAACGACCAAGAGACCCGAATCAATTAGCCAAACTCATAGTGGACATTGCGACTGGCGAAGCTGAGGATACAGCCCAAGACAAGAAGAGAGCAAAACGGCGAGGCCGCGCTGGTGGCATGAAGGGTGGTAAAGCGCGTGCGAAGAAACTAACACGCACCGAACGGGTCAATATTGCGCGACTTGCAGCTAAGGCGCGCTGGAAGAAAAGTTAGGCAGATTTACCGCTTTCATCTTCAAGTGGTGCATTCAAACGCCAATCAGTCTCTTCCTTAAAATCAAGCGGAAATTGCAAGGGCTTCTCGGTTGGGTGGATACGATTCCAGTGGTTGACAGTATTCGTGCCAATCACTGCCTCGCCCACCATCTGCTCACGATACTTCCCCATTGCCAAGACCATTTGGCTACGATTTGCCTCATCGGTATCGATCCAAAGCGCAAGCTGTTTCCCGCCCGCGAGACGCTGAGTCATTGCGAGATTAGCCCTGTACGGTTGCTTCGTCGCCTTGTCGTGTCGAATTTCTTCTCGTTCGGCGTCCGCAAACTGCTTCATAAGCCGCTCTTCTCCTGATATCGGCGGCGGAATGGGCCATCCTTGCTTGATTGCGGCCTGAGTCACTTCGGCCATCGTCACCACAGTCTTCTTGTTGACCTCTTTGTAGTAACGAACGAATCTCTGCATTTCTTCAAACTTTGTCATGTTGTCTCCTATGTCTCAATCGGGGCTACGTCTCCCCAGCCGTCCGACATCGCATTCGGTAGCACGGCTGACCTAATCTTAATTAGATGATTGCGAAATAAGTCATAGCGTGAGAGCCGATGCTGCAACTGCCCTGCGACTAGGCCAGGGTGGATATTAAGAGTTTTAGCGAATCCGAGAATATCGCGCTCGGCAAAAAACGGAGCCTTACGTTCGATAAATTTATTTAGCGATGATTGCGGAACACAGAACTCCGCGGCTGCCTCATTGGCAATGCGTTCTTCTTCTGGAATAGATTCTCCGGTTCCGGCACGCTCTTTTTCTAGGTTGGTGTCGAGCATTGCTATTGTTGCCGAGCGTCCATGATTCTGTAAGACGTGTTCGCACTCATGGCGGAGGACAAACCAGAAATTGTCAATGCGGTCATAACGAAGCGACATTCCGATAACGGGAGACTTTTCATTCAACCAGAAACAAACACCATCGATTCCTGATGCAGGCAAAGACTCTACAACCACATAGCGAATGCCAGATTCCGCCAAGATGCGCGGAACTTTTCTTGCGCCTTCAGCCGACCCGCGCAAGCTACTGAACTTGCTGATTGCATTTAGAAGCGCATCGCGTGAATATTTCGCAGCCAAGGTCTCGGCAGCAATCTGCGTCACGCGACGTAGCCAGGCGCGTTGAGCGGGAGTTACGGGGCCGAACACATCTGTTTTTTTTGCAGCGTGCGGAAGAATTTCTATCTCTTCAACTGAGGACACTCCAAAAAACTTACAGAGAGCCGCTTCGACTCCCCGTACATTTCTAACATCATCGACACCATTCAGCCAGCCGCGTCTAATCATCTCCGAGACTGGCAGCTCGCCAAAGAGACTGGCGCGGGTAGCCAAACTGGGATCGGGTCTGGAAACGATGCGGGCCATTGCCAGATCGTAATCTTTTTGAAGTTGCAAGAATTTCTCAGCAGGAACATCGAAGATTTCCTTCAATTTCAAAGCAAGCTCAGCATCTATGCTACGCTTGCCACCTACAATCTTGTTGAGGCCAGTTTCATCTATGTCGAGCACGATGGCGAGAACACGTTGAGTCCAACCGCGAGAATCGAGCAAGGCTTGGATAAGCTGTCCCGGCGTTCTGTATTCTTGGTCCATGGGCTTCACACCACCAACTCTATTCCAATCAACAAACCGTGTCAATAGGCAAAATGGCCTATTTGTCAAACTGAAGTTAATGCTTGACAACGATTCAGTTTGATGATACGCTTGTTGGCATGAACCGCCTATCAATCGAAGCCAGAGCGCGAATCTTGGGAATGATGGCTGAGGGTAATAGCCTTCGGGCAACCAGCCGCCTTTGCGACGTTTCCATCAACACCGTTACTAAGCTGCTTGTCGATGTGGGGCAAGCCGTCGCTGAGTATCAAGACAAGGCCTTGCGCGGCCTGAATTGTCGCCGGATTCAATGCGACGAAATCTGGGCCTTCTGCTATTCCAAGCAGAAGAACGTTCCGGCTGAATTTCAGGGCCAGTTTGGTTATGGTGATGTGTGGACGTGGACGGCTTTGTGCGCAGATACCAAGCTGGTTCCTAGTTGGGCCGTGGGAACTCGCGGCGCTGGCACGGCGTTCGAGTTTATTCAGGATCTTTCGGAGCGCCTTGCAAACCGCGTACAACTAACCACAGACGGTCACAGGGTGTATTTGGATGCGGTAGAAAGTGCCTTTGGCTCAGAGATTGACTACGCGATGTTGGTAAAGCTGTATGGTGAAGACCCGAAAGCCGAATCCAAGTACAGCCCGTCCGAGTGCATCGGGTGTCGCACTCAGGTAATTTCCGGCAATCCAAAACCAAAGTACATTTCTACCAGCTTTGTGGAGCGGCAAAACCTTACGATTCGCATGGGGATGCGCCGCTTTACCCGGCTAACTAACGGCTTCTCGAAGAAAGTCGAAAATCACATTGCGGCTGTAGCCATTCATTTCATGCATTACAATTTTGGTCGGATTCACAAGACGCTGCGAGTAACGCCAGCAATGGCGGCGGGTATTTCCGATCACATCTGGTCTTTAGAGGAAATAGCGCTTCTGGCAAATTGAGAGGTGGATGCCAATGATTACTGAGTACTTCGTATGTTACGGCTCAAGCACAGCAAAACTCCAAGAGAGCGTCAACGAGGCGATCAAGAACGGCTGGCAGCCCCTTGGTGGCGTGGCCGTGTTCGTTAGGGAATGGCTATGCTCCGAGGTCGCTGGCCAAAACCGTACCGACGTGTACGGAGGGGAGGAGGTTTTGTGTCAGGCCGTAGCAAGATGACCGTGGATCGAAGTTAGTCCAAACTGAGACACTACCCGGCGAGGAGTGGTACCTGAGGCTTTTTTGTGGGCATTGGCGTCTAATTATCTGGAGGTCCGAGTGGAGCTTACCCAGCAGAGGCTCAAGCACGATCTTCTGATCCAGACATCGGGGCGCAGTTCGAAAAGTGCCTCTACGGGAAGGACTAAGGACGATGGGCATCGACAGCGTACGAAATCTGATGCTCTGTTTGTTGCTTTTGGCTTCGCCGACGGAGTCTTCGCTAATCCCTTTCCCGGAATCTGTAGGCCCTGAGATTCTCGTCGAACGGATCAAGCGGGTGAGCCGCGACGAAGTTCACTTCTCGCTGAAAGTAACCAACCGATCAGATAGGCCGGTTTTCCTCCTTGGGATCGACAGGAAATCAGAACCAAGCCTTCATCCCGTTCATCTTGAACAGTGGCAACCGAAAGATGGTTGGAAGAGCAGCAATTGTATGGACATGCCGCCTCCCCATGTAATCAAACTAGATCCAGGGGAGGCCATCACCAAGGAATTTTGGTTGCAGCTCCCTATGTCCGTGGTCTGCCGAAACCCGATAACCCGGCTCGAAGGCAAGTTCCGGTTTCGAGTGGAATACTTTGAGAGCGAGAAACAGGCGCGAGCCTACGTGGAAAAACTATTCTCGCGGCGCTGGAAGGATGCGCGCGCTGCGGTCGCGGTGTCGGAGCCGTTCGAAATCCCGCCCCCTGCCAGTCCTTAGAACACGAGCGGGTGGCGCTCGATAAGAGCGAAGGTGTTGTCATGGGGCAGTACTCTCAAGAGCGGTCTTACATGGACGGGCGCGCTAGAAAATGCAGATTCCTTGTCCGCCAATTCAAATGGTGCCGCGGGAGCGGCGGGGGCCGCTGATTTTCATATGGATGAGGTCATCCACGGGAAGATTCTTGTAGCCGCGGGAGGCGATGTCCTTGACGAAGGCGGCGTTCACCCCGTGGATGCGCATGGAGACGAGCTGATCCACCGTGAGGCGGTCGTAGCCCGCGGCTTTCATCTCCACGACAAAGGCCGGCGAGACGCCGTGAATGCGCATAGACACAAGCTTGTCCGTATTCAACTCATTGATTCCCAGCGCGAGCATTTGCTTCACGTAATCCGGGCTGACGCCGTGGATGCGCATAGACACCAGGTCGTCACGCTGCAAGCGCGTCACGCCCTGCGCTTGCATTTCCCTGGCAAACGCCCCGCTCACGCCGTGAATTCTCATGGAGACGAGATCGTCCACGGACAGGTGATCAATCCCCAACGCGCGCATATCTTTCAACAGGTCCGGGGTAACGCCGTGAATGCGCATCGAAACTAACTCGTCGCTGTCCAGATTCTTGAAGCCCAGGCCGTTCCATTCCCGTACAAACTCGGGGCTCACTCCGTGAATGCGCATGGACACCAGGTTGTCCACGCTCAGACCGCGATAGCCGAGCGACTGCAACTCCTTCACAAACTCGGGGCTGACGCCGTGAATGCGCATGGAAATCACGTCGTCCGTCTTGGCGTTCGTGTAGCCGAGTTCGCGCATTTCGCGGACGAACTGGCGGCTGACGTCGCACATGGCCATGGAGAAAAGCGTTTGCGCGCTCAGACCGGAATAGCCCATGGACTTCATTTCGGTGACGAATTCAGGAGAAGAGGTGAAGCTGAATTTGCCTGCGCCCTTGCCGTCGCGGAACTGGCCGTCGAAAGCAAGCGTGCCGGCATCGCGCACCAGATGGAAGCGCACGTCCGAGGAGGAGGACAGGACGGTGGCGGCGGCGAGATCGCGGAATTCGGCGAGCGGCCGCGTGGAGCCCCAGTTCGAGTGGTGGCCCCATGAGCCGTAACGGACCTCGAGCTGGATGGTTTCCTTGTCGGGCCGGAGCTGCGCGGTCCAGTCGCCGGTGATGGTTTCTTGCGCGTCGGTGGCGCAGGGCAGGAACAGCGCCAGAACGATGGCTACAAACAACGCAATCCAAAGTTTTGTCATGATCCCCGCTCCCTCGTGCCCTGCCGGGGTTCCCCGGAAAGGCCGCTTCCTATACCAGTAAGGACGTTGGGGCGGGGAAAAGGTTCGAGGATAAATTTACTTTCTTGAGCGAATGGAAGGCGATGGTGCAGAAACAGCACCTGCTAGGCCCTGGCTTCTTCGGGCACGTCCGGTTCCGTCCAAAGGATCACCGCTTGTGGCAACGTCCAGGCGATCCCGAACAAGAGCATGCCCAGCAACGGAAACACCACGCGTCCAAAAGAACTAGTCGAAAAGGGTTCAAATGCACTGCTCACCAGAAAGGGAAAGAAAAAAAAGCAATACAGGGCCAGCACGCGATAGGCCTCAAAATAGGCGGCGTTCCGCACGGCCAGCTCACGCTCATCGAGATCCTCTTCGTCCCGCTGCGGCCTTGCGGCCAGGCCGAGGCTGATGGTGTGGTCCCACCGCCTCGTCAGCATCACGTGCTTGACCATGCTTCCAAAAACTCCCCGGCTGACCAATACAACTGCCAATAGGATCCAAATCAAGATGTTCAGCTTCATATACCGGGAGCGAGCCACGCTCAGCGTCGCCATCACCACCAGCAAAGCGGCATAAGTGGCCGCGACCAACAAGCGACGGTTCTTCCGCCGCACCATCGAGAAGCCAAAGAGCACAGGAGTCTTCAGCATGAGATTTCCCCTCTCTCACCGCTAGCCGCTGCGGGGCGGCGAGTTGCGGTTGCCGTAAATTTCTTCGCTCAGCGGACGAAATGGCCGGCGCGAAAAAATTGCTTCGATGGGCAAGCCGAAATACTCGCTGATTCGAAATGCCAGCTCCAAGCTGGGATTGAAATCCCCGCGCTCGATGTAACCCACGGTTTGATAGTTGATCCCCAAGGCGTCAGCAAGTTCGTTGCGGCGGAGGCCGCGCTCGGCGCGAAGGACGGAAATGCGGTTGTGCAGAGCGGCACCGGTGCGAGCATCGGAGCTTGCGTCGTATGTCACGGTCATATTATTGTACTACTACATTGTTTTGTCAATGTAATGTTCATTTTTTTCTGAAAGAACGGCTTGACAGATTCTGTATTTCCGGTATAATCGAAATATGAAGCAACAGCCGCCACCGGAACAGGTGATCCGCTTCGCGGAAATGTGCGCTGCGTTGGGTGCCGAGCCGAGGCTGCGTATTGTGCGACTGCTGCTCTCCGCGCACCCCACGGGCATGATTGTGGGCGACATTCAGGCCGAGCTGGACATTCCCGGCTCGACGCTCTCGCACCATCTGGAAAAACTAAAGAACGAAGGACTGGTCACGGTGCGGCGCGAACGCCAGTTTTTGTGGTATGCGGCCAACGCGGACGCCCTGCGCGAGCTGCTCAGCTTTCTCTATGCCGAGTGCTGCTCGCGCAGCAAGGCCGTGCAGCCGGAGTCCATCATCATTCCGATTTCCATGTAGCACGGCCGCCAGCGCGAGCCGATTTTTTCAAGAAAGGGAGCAAATGAGCCAGGACAACGTGAAAGAAGCAGTCAAGCAGGAAACGAGCGAGCGCGGATGCTGCGTGAGCACGTGCTGCGGCGGCGAAACCGCCGCGGAGTCGAAACCAGCGAAGGTGGAAGAGCTTCGAGAAATTGTGAAGGAACGCTACGGGGCGGCGGCGCGCATGGCGGCCGCCGGAGAACGCGCGGCGTGCGGGCCGGTTGCTCCCGCAAACTCGCGGGGCTGCTGCTCGGGTTCGTCCACCGACGCGGTGGACCCTATCACCAAGGACCTCTACGACGCCGGTCAGAAATCCGGCCTGCCGCAGGAAGCTGTGCTGGCTTCGCTGGGCTGCGGCAATCCCACGGCGCTGGCGCAGCTCAGCCCGGGCGAAACCGTGCTGGACCTGGGCTCCGGCGGCGGCATTGACGTGCTGCTCTCCGCGCGGCGCGTGGGGCCCACCGGCAAGGCGTACGGCTTGGACATGACCGACGACATGCTGGCGCTGGCGCGCGAAAATCAGCGCAAGGCCGGCGTGACCAACGTCGAGTTCCTCAAGGGCGCCATCGAGGAAATTCCGCTACCGGATAATTCCGTGGACGTGATCATCTCGAATTGCGTGATCAATCTTTCGGCGGATAAAGACCGCGTGCTGCGCGAAGCATTTCGCGTGCTCAAGCCCGGCGGGCGGTTCGCCGTTTCGGACATCGTGGTGCGCGGCGAGGTGGCTCCGGAAATCCGCCGCAACGTCGAGCTGTGGATTGGCTGCGTGGCCGGGGCGCTGGAAGAGAATGAATATCGCGGAAAGCTGGCCCGCGCCGGATTCGCGGAGGTGGACGTGGAGCCCACACGCATTTACAAAGTGGAAGACGCGCGCGAATTCCTGAACGCCGCGGGCATCAGCCCCGACGCCGTAGCGCCGCACGTGGACGGCAAATTCATGAGTGCCTTTGTGCGCGCGCGCAAGCCAGTGCAGGATGCTCGCGAGACGCGCACCGCCAGCTCGGTTCAAGTGTACGACCCTGCAATGTGCTGCTCGACTGGCGTATGCGGCCCGAGCGTGGACACGGCCCTTCCTCGCTTCGCGGCCGATTTGGACTGGCTTGCGGCTCAAGGGGTTCGAGTAGAGCGCTTCAACCTGGCACAGCAACCGGCAGCTTTTGCAACAAACAAGTTGGTCAAAGCGGCGCTGGCCGCCGAAGGTACCCGCTGTCTGCCTGTGATCCTGGTCAATGGATCGATGGTCAGTAAAGGCGTCTTCCCGAAGCGTGAAGAATTGGCGCGGTGGGCTGGCGTGAACGGAGACTCGACAGGCTTAAAGTAAGGGTGCCGCTTATGACCACCTCGAATCGGCTTCTCGACAATCCGACGCGGGTTCTACTTTTCACCGGAAAGGGCGGTGTGGGAAAGACGTCGCTGGCGTGCGCAACGGCTGTGGCGCTGGCAGAACGCGGCCGCAAAATCCTACTGGTAAGCACCGATCCGGCGTCGAACCTCGACGAGGTTCTTGAAACGGAACTTTCCGGGACGCCAACGCCAATCCACGGTGTGGCTAACCTGGCTGCTCTCAACATTGACCCCGAAGCTGCCGCAGGTGCCTACCGGGCGAGAGTCATCGATCCTTTCCGGGGTGTCTTGCCGGAAGCCGCAATCACGAGCATGGAAGAACAGCTTTCGGGGGCATGCACAGTGGAGATTGCCGCGTTCGATGAGTTCACTAAACTCCTGGGCGACGAGTCTGCCACTTCCGGCTTCGACCACATCATCTTCGACACCGCTCCGACCGGTCACACACTCCGGCTCCTCAATTTACCCGGGGCATGGACCGAGTTCATGGCGGCTAACACAACGGGCACCTCCTGCCTCGGACCGCTGGCCGGCTTGCAAGCCCAGCAGGCGCTTTATGAGTCCAGTCTGCGCGTGCTGTCTGATCCGCAAACGACGACGACAGTTCTGGTGAGCCGACCGGAGCGCTCGGCCCTGGCCGAAGCTGAACGCACGCGAATAGAACTTCAAGAAGCGGGATTGGACAACTTTATCTTTGCCCTGAACGGGGTCTTTACGGCGCAGGATTCGAGCGATCCGTCCGCGCGGGCCCTCGAAGCCCGGGGGCATGCAGCGATCGAGGGGATGCCGGCGGGCCTGTCGCAATTACCGCGGGTCGAAGTACCCTTGCTCGCTTTTGCCCCGATTGGCGCCTCCAACCTGCGGTTGGTATTCGCTTCGGATACGGCAGGGGACGAGGCCTGCCAGAGCGCATCAAGAGCGGGACTCGACCTTCCCAGCTTGGCATCGCTGATCGATCAGATCGAAGGGCTGGGCAGTGGCGTGGTCATGACGATGGGAAAGGGGGGCGTCGGAAAAACAACGATTGCTGCGGCGATCGCCGTTGAATTGGCCCATCGAGGGCACCCCGTCCACCTCAGCACCACAGATCCCGCCGCTCACGTTGCGGCGGCAGTGGGCGGCCGAATTCCAAACCTCGAAGTCAGCCGAATTGACCCCGCCGCGGAAACGCGGAAGTACTCACAAGAGGTGCTCGACCGGGCCAGCCCTAATCTGGACGCACAAGGGAAGGCCCTGCTCGAAGAAGACCTGCGGTCTCCGTGTACCGAGGAGATCGCGGTTTTCAGCGCGTTTGCCCAAATCGTTGCCGGAGGCAAAGACGGATTTGTGGTTCTCGACACGGCGCCCACGGGGCATACCCTTCTCTTGCTCGATGCTGCCGAGGCCTACCATCGGGAAGTGTCCAGAACGATCAGTGATATTCCGGAAGCCGTTCGCAACCTTCTCCCGCGGCTCCGGGACACACAGTTTACGCGGGTCATCCTGGTGACGCTGCCGGAGGCGACGCCGGTGCACGAAGCGGCCCGCCTGCAAAGCGACCTGCTGCGCGCCGGCATTACGCCTTTCGCCTGGGTGATCAACCAGAGCTTTGCCGCAAACGGATTCAGTGATCCTCTGCTCGTTCAGCGCGGCTTGCGGGAACTGCCATTCATCAACGAGGTGCGGGAACAGCTCGCTAGGCGCGTCGCGCTGGTTCCGTGGAAGGCGGAGGAACCGGTTGGCCAAGCCAGGCTGCGCGAGCTTGCTCAGGCAGCGCGGCTGGTGAATGCGTGACGCTCCCTTGAGGTGACCAAGCGAAATGGCAGACCCACTCTCCACCCCCGCGGTAACAAAAAGGATCAACTTCTTTGAGCGATACCTGAGTCTTTGGGTCGGCCTCTGCATGGTGGTTGGCATCCTGCTCGGCAAGACTTTGCCAGCATTCATTGACTTCATGAGGCGAGTCGAATTCGGCGAAGGCACTCAGATCAACGTGCCGATTGCTGTGCTGATCTGGCTGATGATTATCCCCATGATGATGAAGGTGGATTTTATCTCCATCCGCAACGTGGGGAAGCGGCCGAAGGGGCTGCTGGTCACGCTGTTCGTGAACTGGCTGGTGAAGCCGTTTTCGATGGCGCTGCTGGCGTGGCTCTTTTTCCGGCATTTTTTTGCGGGGTGGATTTCCGCGGCGGACGCCAGCCAGTACATCGCGGGCACCATCATTCTTGCTGCGGCGCCGTGCACGGCGATGGTGTTCGTGTGGAGCCACCTGACCGACGGCGATCCGGCGTACACGCTGGTGCAGGTCAGCGTAAACGACTTGATCATGTTGTTTCTGTTCGCGCCCATCGTGCGCTACCTGGTGAGCGGGGCGTCGTCGCTGGACGTGCCGTTCCGCGTGCTGCTCTATTCCGTAGTGGCCTTCATCGTGATCCCGCTCAGCGCGGGGTCGTTGCTGCGGCGCTGGCTGATTCATCGCGGCGGCAAGGAGTGGTTCGAGCAGACGCTGTTGCCGCGGTTTGCGCCGGTGACCATCAGCGCGCTGCTGGCGACGCTGGTGTTCATCTTCGCGTTTCAGGCGGAAAACATCACGACGCGGTATTTCCACGTTTTCCTGATTGCCATTCCGATTTTGTTGCAGGTGTACCTGAACGCGTCGCTGACCTATGGCCTGATGCGCTGGTTGCGCGTGCCCTACGCGGTGGCCGCGCCGGGCGCGCTGATTGGCGCGAGCAATTTTTTTGAGCTGGCAGTGGCCACGGCGATTGCGCTGTTTGGTCCGGGATCGGGGGCGGCGCTGGCCACCGTAGTCGGCGTGCTGGTGGAAGTACCGGTGATGCTGACGGTGTGTGCGGCGTGCAACCGCACGCGGCACTGGTTCCCGGCAATTGCCGGTCCGCCACTCCCGACTGGCGAAAAGCAGGCACCATGACGACTGAAACATGTCCGGTATCCGAAGCGAGTCCGAAGAACGAAGCGCAAAAGACGCCCTGGCGGAGTATTCGGACAATCGCATTTCTGGGCGCCGGCCTGGTGGCCTGGTGGCTGGTCTACGGCCAACTCTTGAACTTGGCAAATTGGATTACGTTTCATGTACTTCAATTGAACGCGGGCACCCATTTGGGCTCCGCTGTCCTGTTTTTTGTCTATGAAGTGCCCAAAGTTCTGATGCTGCTCTTGCTGGTGGTCTTTGGCGTCGGAATCATTCGCTCGTTTTTTACGCCCGAGCGCACGCGGCAACTCCTGGCGGGCAAGAGCGAAGCGGCTGGAAATGTGCTGGCGGCGCTGTTGGGCGTGGTGACACCCTTTTGCTCTTGTTCTGCGGTGCCGTTGTTCATTGGGTTTGTTACCACGGGTGTTCCGCTGGGCGTTACGTTTTCGTTTCTCATCTCCGCCCCAATGGTGAACGAGGTCGCGCTGGTCCTATTGTTCGGGCTTTTCGGATGGCGTGTGGCCGCCATTTACGCCAGCACGGGTCTCCTGATCGCCATTGTTGCCGGGTGGACGATTGGCCGGTTGCGGATGGAGAAGCATGTCGAGCAGTGGGTGTATGCGACGCAAGGCGGGAGTAGTTCTGTTCAGGAGGAAAACATTGATTGGGCGGCGCGGCTGCGTCTCGGCATGGAAGCAGTCCGCGAGATTGTAGGCAAGGTATGGCTTTTCGTGATGCTGGGGATTGCGGTGGGCGCCGGAATTCATGGGTACGTTCCCGAGAATTTCATGGCATCGATCATGGGCAAAGGCGCGTGGTGGTCGGTGCCGCTGGCGGTGCTGATTGGCGTGCCCATGTATTCGAACGCGGCGGGCATTATCCCCGTGGTGCAGGCTTTGCTGGGAAAGGGCGCGGCGCTGGGGACGGTGCTGGCGTTCATGATGTCCGTGATCGGACTGTCCCTGCCGGAGACCGTCATTCTGCGGAAGGTGCTGCGCCCGCAGTTGATTGCGGTGTTCGTCGGTGTGGTGGCCACTGGGATTTTAATTGTCGGTTATGTCTTCAATTTGTTGTTGTGACCCGTGGGGTCCGAACGGAGAAGTTCATGAAAATTCTTCAGGTGTTGGGTCCGGGCTGTAGAAACTGCACGCGGCTCGCGGAAAATGCAGAAGCCGCGGCAAAAGCGCTGGGCATTGAGTACACGCTGGAAAAAGTCAGCGACATTGAGGCGATCGTGAAGGCAGGAATCATGAAGACTCCGGGCCTGCTGGTGGATGGAAAAGTAATACTGTCTGGCAGAGTGCCTAGCGTCGAAGAAATCAAAGCGTTGCTCCAGTAGGAACCGGGGTTACGGCGACGCTGCCGCGGCACACAGCAACGCCGCCGGCTCGGTCAATCTTTTCTTGGCTAGCGAAGGGAATTCACGTCCAGCGAAAATTTGCCCTTCACAGAGACCTTTTTGCCCTCGAAGAGAAATTCGGCGGTGTCGCCTTTGGGGTCGAGGATGGGCTGGCCGTCCTGCACGCGCGGAAAGAAGAAATGCAGGGCTTCGTTAGCGCCGACGCCGCTGTGCTCGGTCTCGAGCGGCGCAAATGTGCCGCGGCTGGTCTTCAGGCGCACGGGATTTTTTTCTTTGCTGTCTTCGCGGAGAGCGAAGGGGTCGCCAGAGCCTTTGGCGGGCTGCACCACGTTCACGGTGATGACGTAGCGGTCCGCAGGACGCCGCGGGGGCGGCGAGCGGAACACCGCGCTGGCGCGCTCGCCCAGTTCCTCCAACCGCGCGAATGCTGCCACCACCTGCGGGGCGGAATCCCAGCGCACGAGGTAGATGGCGACGTTGAAATGCACTTCGGGGACCTTCCGCCGGCGCTGCGGATTGCGCGGAACTTGGAATCGCGAGTCGCGGCAATTCCCATCGGCGTCGTAATTATCCGGATCGCAAGGCACCGGCGGCGCGGGCACGAAATCCTGACGGGCCCATGGAGAATCTTTCAGAATTTGCAGGGCCTCCTCGGCGGTCCATTGCGACGGCGGCTTGCGCTTCCAGAAATCCTCCGCGCGCACGGCGATGGCCGCCACCCACAGCAGGCCGCAGACAGTCGCGATGCGCAAGGCACGCTTCATGCCTGTAGTTTACTCCTACTCGAAAGCGATGCGCGCGGAGGGTACCCCGTTGCTCGAAGAGAAGGGGCACGATTTATCGTGCCCCTTCGAGCGGCGCTTTGACTGCCGGGGCACCGACCGCTAGAATCAAAGATTGTACGGCGCTCGATGGCGCAGGCTGTGAACACAAATCATGTTTGAGAATCTAACCGACAAGCTGCAGCGCGTTTTCAAAAACCTGCGCGGGCAGGGCAAGCTCTCCGCCGAGCACCTCGACGCGGCGCTGGGCGGCTTGCGCGAGGCCCTGCTCGAAGCCGACGTGAACGTCACCGTGGTGGACGAGATCCTCGGGCGCATCCGCGAAAAGGCGCTGGGCGCGGAAGTGCTGTTGCAACTTTCTCCCGACCAGCACGTGATCAAGATTGTCCGCGACGAGCTGGGATTCCTGCTCGGCGACCAGGCCAAGCCCAAATTTGCCTCGCGGCCGCCGTCGGTGTGGATGCTGGTCGGCTTGCAAGGCTCGGGCAAAACCACGACCACCGGCAAACTTGGAAAATGGCTGGCGGGCACAGGGCATCGCCCGCTGGTGGTTTCCACCGACGTCTATCGCCCGGCCGCGCGCGAACAGCTCGCACAGGTGGCCAAGGCCATCGGGCTGCCGTGCTGGGCGGCGGAAAATACCAACAAGCCGCTGGAGATCGTCCGCGGCGCGATTCGCGAATCGAAACTTTCCGCGAGCGACGTGGTGCTGGTGGACACCGCGGGCCGCCTGCACATTGACGACGACTTGATGGCCGAGCTGCAAATGCTGAAGCGCGAATTGCAGCCCGCGGAGATTTTGTTCATCGCCGACGCCATGATCGGGCAGGACGCAGTGCGCTCGGCAGGCGAGTTCCACAGGCGGCTGGGGCTGACCGGCGTGGTACTGACTAAGCTCGATGGCGACGCGCGCGGCGGCGCGGCGCTGAGCATTCGCAAAGTGACTGGCGCGCCGGTGAAGTTCGTGGGCATCGGCGAAAAATACGACGCGCTCGAGCCGTTTTATCCCGAGCGCATTGTCAGCCGGATTTTGGGCATGGGCGATGTGCTCACGCTGATTGAAAAAGCCGAGCAGCACATCGACGCCAAAAAGGCCGCGGAGCTCGAGAAAAAACTCCGCCATGACGATTTCACGCTGGAAGATTTCCGCGACCAGTTGAAGCAGCTCAAAAAAATGGGCCCGCTCGAGCAGGTGATGGGCATGCTGCCCAAGGTGGGGCCGTTCGCCAATATTCCGCGCGATACGCAGGTGGATGAAAAACGCCTGACCAGCGTGGAGGCCATTATCAACTCCATGACCGCGGCCGAGCGCGACGACCACTCGTTGATTGACGGCAAGCGCCGCAAACGCATCGCGCGCGGCAGCGGCACCTCCGTGCAGCAGGTGAACGAAGTCCTGCGGCAGTACATGACCATGCGCAAGATGATTAAGCAGTACGGCGCCGCGGCGGCGAAGGGCAAGCTGCGTGGGCTGGGCAAGTTTTCCGGCCTCGGCTAAGTTGCAAAGGCGTCAACTTCTGGCGACAGCAGCGCGCACTCTCTGATAAGCGCTTCATAAGCCATCACTTTCGGCCTGTTCCCTGCAAATGGAGCCACCAATCGGAGGTGTTTTCTCAAGGCTTTGTCGCTGGTTACAAAAATATCGCATAAGGGTAAGTACATGGCTTGCCAAATGTCAAAGAACCCCGGGTTCTTGCTGTAGCCGTAGTTTTTCTTTTCGACTGCTCGCACATAGATTGACACACCATAGCTTGCATAAAAGCATCGCCAAAAAGGAGAATTTCGAATGAGCTCGTCTTCCCGACCGCAAATGAGCGCGGCGCCCTCCCAGCCTTTGATTAGGAACGCTATGCTCTGCTGAAAGAATTCGTAGTCCTTGCTCATTCCTTTCAGGAACTGGAAGATGTCACGTGCTTCCAAGGGGACTTTGATACCCACCAAATGTTGGAGTTGTAAGCGTCCGCGCTCATGCATTCGACGGTAAGATCTTTCCAAATTGCGCCGCTCCTCATCGAGAATCGTTGCGTCCTCTACAGACAATTCACCCGGTCTGTCAATTGCTTGCCAAGCCCAGTCATGCTCCCTATTTACGGATATTGACGCCTGAGCCACACCATGCGCGTACGCGGAGGTGACGGTCCTGAGTAAGCTCGGTGGGAGAGCAATGGGCCTTCTTCCGTTGTAAACTGAACGAAGTACGCCCAATAGTGCCTCGCGTCTAAGTGCGTCCGGAGAAGAAGCTGCCTCCATCACGTTCACCGCTGATACGATGATTTCGTTGGCTCCTTGCTCGGCAAAAGCCATGAATGCGGCCTTTTTCTCGGGTGATCCCTTAGCAATATCGTTATATATGCTGTTGTCGAAATAGACTGTTCTAGAAGTCATAATTTGATTTTTCCAGAAAATCTAAGAGAAGTCAAACAGCTCGGACTATTGCACAAAGTGAATTCCAATGGTTGCCATACGACCATATCAATGATATGGTTATATGGATGAAAACTACACTCATGATCGAGGACAGCGTGATGGCCGACCTCAAGCGCGAATCGGCGCGGCAGGGCCGCACGATGTCCGAACTGGTGGAGATGGCGCTGCGGATGATGCTCGGGTCGAAAAAGCATCCGCCGAAAGCGCGCTCTAAACTGCCGAGCTTCCCCATGGGCCGAGCACTTGTGGATATCGCGGATCGAGATGCACTGTACCGGGCCATGGAGGAAGAGAAGTAATGTTCGTTGTGGACTCCAATATTCTGGTTTACGCGGCGAACAGTCATGCGCCGGAGAATGCCAAATGCCGGGGGCTCCTCGATGCATGGTGGCCACAGGCAGGAGCTTGGTTTCTGACCTGGGGTATTTGTTATGAGTTTCTTCGTGTGAGCACACACCCGCGTGTTTTCCCGTCCCCACTTTCGTCTCTGGAATCGTGGAGCTTTCTTGAAACCCTTCTGAGTTCTCCCGGCATGCAGATGCTGGTGCCGACGGATCGCCACGCAGCCATGCTTGTGCAGGTACTCCGTGAAGTGCCACTTCTTTCCGGAAACTCGATGCATGATGCTGAAACAGTAGTCCTGATGCGGGAACACGGCATCCGTCGAATCTATACACGGGACACAGATTTTCACCGCTTCCCCTTCGTTGAACCGATTGACCCGCTTACCCAACCGGCTTGACGCCGCCCGCTCAACGCACTCCCATTTCCCCATTCCGGCCCGATTCGGCTATAATGACTTCCGGAGGTAAGGCTGCGTGCTGACGATTCGACTGTCGAGATTTGGAAAGAAGAAGAAGCCCTTTTACCGTGTGGTAGTGACGGAGAGCAGCCGTCCGCGTGACGGCCGTTTTGTTGAAATCGTGGGCACGTATGACCCACTGAAGAAGCCTGCCGAAGTGAAGCTGGACGCCGCGCGCATAAAGTATTGGATTGGTCATGGTGCGCAGCCCAGCGATACCGTGCGCAGTTTCATCCGCCGGCAGAAGATTTCCTAGTTTCTTGCCCCGCGCCCGATTCTCTGCATGGGAGGCTTGCTACCTCGTAGTTAGCTCGAGTTCACGGCAACCGCCCGGCCCTCCCACCCGCTGGTGGCCTCGCGGTTCCCCTGCTTCCCGAAAGGAGTCGCGGTGCGAGAGCTTGTCGAAGCCATCGCCAAGGCGCTGGTGGATAATCCCGATCAAGTCCAAGTTCATGCGGTCGACGGTGAGCAAGTGACCGTGCTCGAATTGCGCGTGCATCCCACCGATCTCGGCAAGGTCATCGGCAGGCAGGGCCGCACGGCCAAAGCCATGCGCACACTGCTCGGCGCGGCGGGCATGAAACTCCACAAACGCTATACGCTGGAGATACTCGAGTAGTGGCGCAGGAGTGGCAAGGCGTCACGCTCGCGCGGATTCTCCGCAGCCGCGGCCGCATCGGTGAAGTGGCCGCGGAAATCCTCACCGATTTTCCGCAGCGCTTTACCACCCTCCACGAAGTTTACTTAACCGACGGGAAGAAATCGCCGCGACGCATGGCTGTCCGCCGCTGCCGACTGCACAAGGGCCAGGCCCTTTTCCACTTCGAAGGCGTGGACTCTATCTCCGCCGCGGAAACGCTCAAAGGCCTCGAAATTCAGGTACCGCTTTCCGACCGCGTGGCGCTTGCAACCGGACAATACTTCTTTTCCGACTTGATGGGCTGCGCCGTTTGGGAGGAGGGCGCTGCGGCGGCGTTGGGCGTGGTTCGCGATGTGCAGCAAACCGGAGAAGACAAGCGGGGCACGCCGCTGCTCGTGGTGGACACGCCGCGCGGGGAAATGCTCATCCCCTTCGCCGCGGAAATCTGCACGCGCATCGACCCCAGCACACGCCGCATTGATGTTTCCCTCCCCGAAGGCCTGCGCGACCTGAACCCCTGATTGCAATCGCTGCTGGTCACTTTCTCCCTGAAAAATGTTACTGTGCGCTGGAAGAATTCCATGTCGCAGCCTACGCCAGAAAAAACCAGTCCTGCCCTGACGCTGATCAAGACCCTGCTCTTCATGGTCATCGCTCCCGGCACGGTGACTGTGTGGGCGCCGCTGTATTTCTTCCGCTCCGCCTACGCCACGAACGTGGGGGAAATTCCGGCCTTTCTCTTTGCGGGGATGCTGCTGATTGCGCTGGGCGTCGCCGGGACCCTGTGGTGCGCGCTCGATTTTGCGTTCGCCGGGCACGGCACGCCCGCGCCGATGGACCCGCCAAAGCTGCTTGTGGTGCGCGGACTGTACCGCTACGCGCGGAATCCGATGTACATCAGCGTGCTGCTGGTGTTGTTCGGCGAGAGTGTGCTATTCCGCTCCTGGACGCTGTGCCGTTACGCGCTGGTCGTGTGGCTTTGCTTCCACTTGTTTGTCCTTTTGTATGAAGAACCCACATTGCGCGAAAAATTCGGCGCTTCGTACGAGGACTTCTGCCAACGCGTGAATCGCTGGCTCCCCCGCCCACCACGTTCGTCCGCGCCGTGAAATTGCGTTACACTCTAGCCGTATTTTCCCGATTTTCGATTTTCGTTTTTTGAATTTCGCGCTCTTAAGCCATGCGCTTCGACCTCATCACGATTTTCCCGGAGTTCTTCACCGGCCCGCTCGAGCACGGCATCGTCCGCCGCGCGCGCGAAGCCGGCATCATCGAAACGCAGGTTCACGATTTGCGCAATTGGGCCCACGACCGCCACCGAACGGTGGACGACCGCCCCTTTGGCGGCGGCGAAGGCATGGTGCTGAAACCAGAGCCGCTGTTTGAGGCCGTGGAATCGCTGGTGGGGCCAGCAGGGCAGGCACCCTTCGACTCCGCACAGGGCGAGCGGGGGTCCGCCCCTACGACGGCCATTGTTCTGTTGTCCGCGTCGGGAAAGCTTTTTCGGCAGGAGACGGCGCGGCGCTTCGCGCAGTTGAAGCGCATCGTGCTGCTGTGCGGGCGCTACGAAGGCGTTGACGAGCGCGTGGCCGAGCATCTGTCCACCGACGAAATTTCCATCGGGGACTTCGTCCTTTCGGGCGGCGAACTCCCCGCGGCGCTGGTGCTTGACGCGGTGACACGGCTGCTGCCCGGCGCGCTGGGCAACGAAGACTCTTCTGTTTATGAGTCTTTCAGCAAGACAGCAACGAACGGCGTGGCCGCGGCGAGTGACGAGTGGCGAGTGGCGAGTGCAAAAGCGCCGAATTTCGATTTTCGAGTTTCGAATTTCGCCTTTTTGGACTGCCCACATTACACGCGCCCGGCGGAATTTCGCGGCTGGACCGTGCCGGAAGTTTTGCTCGGCGGCGACCACGAGGAGATTCGCGTGTGGCGGCGCAAAATGGCGCTGGCCAAGACGCTCCGCAACCGCCCGGAATTGCTGGCCGGTGCGGCGCTCTCCGGCGAGGACGCAAAACTGCTCGACGAATTTCGCTCCGGGCACTGATGCAACCAGCCCAACCTCCGGGCTGGAGCCTGGGGGCTCATTTAGAAGAATGCGCCAGTGCCAGATCCTTTCTAGGCAAATCGTTCGATTTCCGCTATAATCTTGGTTTGTCTGCAGTGTGGTGGCCCCACCTGAGTGGGTCTCCCCAGGTAAAACTGTCATGAACCGCGTGATTGAAAAGCTCGAAGAGTCGCAACTGCGCAAGGACCTCCCGGTGCTTCGCCCCGGCGACACCGTGCGCGTGCACGTCCGCCTGAAGGAAAGGGAGGGCGAAAAGGAAAAAGAGCGCATCCAGCCGTACGAAGGCATAGTCATCGCGCAGCGCGGCCGCCTGGCTTCGCGCAGCGTGACTATCCGCCGCGTCAGCTTCGGCGTGGGCGTGGAGCGCATTTTCCCCATCAACTCGCCGTCGATCCAGTCCATCGAAGTGGTCCGCTCCGGCAAGGTGCGCCGCGCCAAGCTGTACTACCTCCGCGGACTCAAAGGCAAGTCGGCCCGCCTCAAGCGCATGGACCGCGTGGAAGCCGCCGCGCCCATCACGGAAACCGCAGAGTAATATTTCGACGCAAATTTTTGCCTTTTGATTTACTACGGCCCCGGCAATCCGGGGCCGTAGTTTTTTCTGCCTGCGCTTTTTCTTTTGCGCAACAACATGCCCGCCCAGGCAACTTCCCCACGTCTAAAGACGCGGGCTACGCGGCCTCGTGTTAAAATCGCGCCCCAATGGGCCGTCTCTGCTCCTCCCGCTACGAGCGTCACGCCCGCCAGCGCGGGTGGCTGCGCATCGCCGGCTTCGACGAAGCCGGCCGCGGCTCGCTCTTCGGTCCCGTGGTGGCCGCCGCGGTCATTCTCAATCCTCGCCGCCGCATTGTGGGCCTCGACGACTCCAAGAAACTTTCTCCTGCCCGCCGCACAGAACTCGCGGAACGCATCCGCGCACACGCCTTGGCCTGGGCGGTGGCGGAAATTGATGCCGCGCGCATCGATGCCTGGAACATCTACCAGGCCAGCCGGCAGGCCATGCGCGCCGCCCTGGAAAAACTTTCTATCCCGCCGGATTATCTGCTGCTGGACGCGATGTCGCTGGACCTGCCGCTGGAGCAGTGCTCACTCATCCACGGCGACGCACGCTCCATCTCCATCGCCGCCGCTTCCATCCTCGCCAAAACGGCGCGCGACACGCGCATGGCGGACTTCGACCGCGAATATCCGCAGTACGGACTGGCGCACAACAAAGGTTACGGCACGCCCGACCACCTCGAGGCCTTGCGCGTCCACGGACCGTCGCCGCTGCACCGCTTTTCATTTGCCCCAGTGCGCGAGGCATCGTGCTGGGCCGCGTCGGCCACGCAATCGCCTCTCCCCCTCGACGCCGCGTCTTAATCGGCGATGGCTTCATGCAGGCCACGGGTTTCATTGACTGCCTTTACCCCCTGTGCTAGCGTAGCCAAGTTTCCGCACGGTCCGCCGCTTCGAGAACCGTTCGTTCCGTCCATGCGTATCGCGGAGCGTCGCGACGGGGTGGCCGGTTCCGGTCAAGGTGAGAGTCTCGGATGGCTTTTAATAAGGCTAAACATCTGGAGTCGGCGCAGAAGTTTCTCAGCCAGGGCAAGCTCGCCCAGGCCATCAACGAGTACAAGCAGATCCTGAAGGTGGAGCCTAACGATCAGGTCACCCTGATGACTTTGGGTGACTTGTATGTTCGCGACGGCGACACCCGGAGCGCTCTCGAACACTTCGAGGCGCTGGCCCGCGCCTTCCTCAGCGACGGCTTTAACAGCAAGGCCATCGCCATCTACAAGAAAATCGCCAAGCTTGCGCCGGAGGAAACCCGGCCGCTGGAGAAACTCGCCGAGCTGTACGTCGCCCAGGGCGTGATGAGCGAGGCCCGTTCGCTGTACCTGCAGCTCGCGGAAACTCACCTGCGCGCAAACCATACGGAACTCGCCGTCGGAGTGCTCCGCAAGTTGCTGGACCTCGAGCCGGATAACCTCCGTGTGCAATTGCGCCTGGCGGAACTCTACATCAGCATCGGACAACGGGGCGAAGCGGCACTGGCTTATCTCAACTGTGCCCACCGCATGCTGGACCACGGCCATTTTTCCGAAGCCCTCAAGTTCGCTGATCAGGCGATCAAGGCGGACCCTGCCAACACCCGCGCGCGCTCGGTGAAAGCCCGCGCGCTGGCTGCTACCGGAAATGTTCCCGAAGCCATCACCCTGTTGGAAGCCTCTGCCGACGCCTCGTCCGGAGCCGACACCACCCAGTTACTCGTGGAGTTTTACATCCAGGCGCAAAAACCGGAACGCGCCGTGGAGTTGGCGCGCAAGGTTTTCGCCGTCTCTCCCGAACGCTTCTCGGTGGTGTACGACGTTTCGGTGCACCTCCTCGACGGTGGCGAGGCGGAGCGTTCCCTCGAGCTGCTCAACGAAATCCGCGAGCCCATGCTCGCCGCCGCCGATTACGACCGCCTCACGCAAGTACTCAACAATCTTGTCGAGCGCCTCCCCGGCCGCATGGAACCTCTCGAATGGCTGGTCGACGCGTATCGCCGCTCCAGCGATTCCTTCCGGCTCAACGATGGGCTGGACCAGCTGGCCGAGGCTCTCGTGGCTGTCGGCCAATTGGAGCGCGCGCAGGGAATTTTCCTGGAGCTCGTCGAACGCGAGCCTTCGGATGAGAACAACCGGCGCCGCCTGGACCAGGTGCGCGCGCGCCTCGGCTTGCCCGCGATGGAAGGGCTCCCGGCTCCCCCTGCGCCGCCCAAAGCGCCTGCTTCTGCACCCGCGGCGTCCGAGGCCGTGATTGCCGCCACGCCGGACGAAACAGGCGAGTTCGACGAAGAGACGCAGCGTTTCATCACGCAGTCCCTCACCGATGTCGATCTCTTCTCCAGCTACGGCCTCACCCAGAAGGCAGTGGACCTTCTCGAAAAAGTCCTGCAGCGGGCGCCGCGGCACACTGTCGTCCTCGAGAAACTTCTCGATCTTCATTTGGGCGCCGGCAATGACCGCCGCACCGCCGAACTCGCCGCGCAGCTCGAACAGATCTGCACCTCCCGCGGCGACACGGCCAACGCCACGCGTTTTTCGGAACTCGGCCGCCGGTTCCAGCGCGCCGCGCGCCTCACCGCCGAGGAAGCACCCGCGGCGGCTCCGACGGCTGCCGAGTTCACAATTCCCACGCCCGAGGCGGTGCCTGAAATCAGCGTCCAACCGGCCGGAACGTCCGAGGCCCCCGCCCAGGGCGAAGCCGGCGTTCACGAAGTGGATCTGTCCGACGAGTGGGCCGCCCTTTCTCGGATGACCTCCGAGCCCGCCGCCGAACCGCCGGCGCCACCGGCCGCCACGGAAGCGCCGCCGGAAGAAATCACGCTATCCCTCGACGAAGGGCCAACTTCCGCTGCGCCTGCGCCCGCGGCCGAAGAGGCCGCCGAAGTGTTCGACTACGAGCTGCAAGCGGCGCCGCCGGCTCCTGAGCCTGCTGCCGCGCAACCCCCCGCGCCCGTCGCCGCTCAACCGCCAGCGCAGATGACCTCCAAGCAATTGCTCAGTGATCTTGTCGCAGAAGTGGATGACCTGGAATTCGCCCCCGCCGCGCCGAAGGAGGCTGCTGCGCCAGCGGCGCGCGCGGCCGCTCCTGCCGCGGGCAGCGGCGAGTCTGTGGACCAGCTCAAAGAAGTCTTCAACGACTTTCGTCAGCAACTCGGCGAGATGAGCGGCGGAGAGGAAGTCGAGGATCTTGAGACGCACTACAATCTCGGCATCGCGTACCGCGAAATGGGCCTGCTCGAAGAAGCCATCGGCGAATTTCAGCGGGTGGGCAAGGCCGTCCAGGCCGGGCAGCAATTCCGCTACGCTATGCAGTGCTTCACCCTGCTGGGGCTTTCGTTCATGGATAAGGGCCAGCCACAGGTTGCCGCCATGTGGTACGAGCGCGCCCTGCAAACCCCCGGGCTGGACCAGGAATCCGTCCTCGCGCTGCGCTACGATCTGGGGATCGCGCAGGAGCTGGCCGGCTCCGTGCAAGACGCCCTCAAGAGCTTTACCCAGGTCTATGCCATGAACATCGACTACCGCGACATCGCCGAGCGCATTGCCGCTCTGCAGAAGCGCGGTTGAGCCGCCAAGCCCCCATGAATCGCCTGCAACGCGTAGTGCTGGCCCTGCTGTGTTTCGAGCTTGGCGCGATTCTCGTGCTGCTTCCCTGGTCGCCCGTCTGGGAACGCAACTTCTTCCTCGACCGCTATCCGCAGATGATTCCTGTCCTGCTCAACTCCTATCTCCGCGGTGCCATCAGCGGCCTGGGGCTTCTGGATATTTGGATCGCGGCCACGTTGCTGCGGCGCCGCAGACCGGCGCGCACCGCCGCGTCCTGAAACGCCATGGCAGCCATCCTCTGCTGCGTCTCCGACCGCAAAGCGCTGGCGTCGCCTGACACGGCCACTCTGTTGAGCGTGATGCGCCGCGCCATCGCCGCCGGCATCGACTGGCTGCAAATCCGCGAAAAGGACATGCCCGCCCGCGCGCTCGTCGCGCTCGCGCGCGAAGCTGTCGCCGCTGCGCAGGGTTCCGCCACGCGCATTCTCATCAATGGCCGCCTCGATGTGGCGGTGGCCGCTGGTGCGGGCGGCGTGCATTTGGGAAGCGATGCCCTGCCGCTCGCGGAAGTAGCTGCGTGGTGCGCAAAGAATGTCTCCGGATTCGTACCTCCCACTTCGGCGCTCGCGCCGCTTTCTTCCGCTTTCCTCGTGGGAGCTTCCTGCCATTCGCTGGCGGAGGCGCAAGCCGTTGAAGGCGATGGCGCGCATTACATTTTCTTTGGCCCCGTCTATTCGACGCCCTCCAAAATGCAATTCGGCGCGCCGCAGGGTCTCGTACGCCTGCAAGAAGTTTGCCGCGCGGTGCGCATTCCGGTGCTGGCCATCGGCGGCATCACCCTGGACAATGCACACGAATGCTTGCGCGCCGGCGCCGCCGGAATCGCCGCGATTCGTCTGTTTCAGGAAAGTGAAGACCTTCGAAAAGTGGTCAGCGAACTTCGCGGGGTTTCATAGCCCCAGCAGTTCGCTGATTCGCACCGCGTTGAACCCGATGACGGGCTCGCCATCAATCAGCGTAACCGGTGTGGTTTGAAAACCCAGCGCAACCAGGTCCGCCAGGGCGCGCTCGTCTGCGGCGATATTTCGTTCTACGTATTTCACCTGTTGTTGTGAAAGAAACTCTTTCACTTTGTCGCAGAAGATTCAACCGGGCTGGCTGTAAACCATCACGTTTTTGTTCATCTGGCCCTCGTCGTGTCGGATTGCGCTTCGCAAACTGCGCACCTGCGGTTAGAAATCCGGAATCAATCCGAGTCCCGCGGAAATCCGGTTCACAAAATTGAACCACGCCGCGGCCAGCACGGTTTCGTGGATTTGCGCGTCGTTCCACGCGTGGCGCCGCAGTTCGTCCACGTCGCTCTCCGCGATTTCTCCCGGCTGCCGGGTCAGCTTGTCCGCAAAACGGAAGAGCGCCTGCTCCGGCTCGCTGGCCGGCGCGCTCGGGTAGTCGATGGCCAACTGGCGCGCGAGGGATTTGGGCACGCCCAGATGATGAAGCATTTCGGAATGCACGGCGATGCAGTACGAAGAGTGATTGATTCCGCTCACCACCAGGCCGATTTTTTCTTTCACCGCGCGCGACAACGCAACATCCTTTGTGATGGCTTCGCCCAGCCCGAATTCCGCGGCGATCAGGTCCGGCCGCGTCCCTTGCACCGCAAAGAAATCCGGCACTGTTCCGTACGCGTGGCGCACGTCCGCGTACGCCTGCGCGAGAGCGCGACTTGCTTCCTGCTCACTGATGGGTGAAATGAAAGCCATGTTTCCTCCGGAAGGGACCGTCTCTGAGGCCCGATTCCCCGTTAATGATGAAACGGAAGTATGGGAGGTTGTTCCGGCGCTGTATTCTACGTTTTGATTTCTGGCGCTAGGTGGAAAGCCAGCGTCCCACCGGCTGCCATTCTTCCACGTGGTCGCAGACCACTTTCGTCGCTGCGGTGATGGGGATGGCCAGCAGGAGTCCCATGCCGCCCCAGAACCAGCCCCAGAAGAGCAGCGAAATGGTGACCGCCAGCGCGTTCAAGTGAACTTGCTTGCCGACAAGTTTGGGAATCAGCACGTTGATGGCGATCATGTGGAAGAACGTAATCACGGCAGCGATGCCCAGAAACGGCCCGGCGGTGTTCCACTTGGCCAGGCCCACCACCAGCGGCGGCACCCACGCCATCACAGTCCCCAGGTACGGCACCAGGTTCATCACTCCGGAGGTTACGCCCAGCAGGAACGAATATTCCAAGCCGATGGTCCAGAAAAAAATCCAGCTCGCCACAGAAAGGATTCCCGCCACCAGGATGTTCCCTACGATGTAACCGCGCAGGGTCTTGCTGAGGTCTTCGAGCGCCTCTTTCACGCCGGTGCGCTCGCCCGGGGGGAATAGCTGCATGGTGGCGTGCCAGATGTCCTGCTTCGCCGCCAGCATGAAGAAAACGAGGAAGGGCACGAACGACACCATCAGCAGCAGCGTGTAGAGTGATCCGAGACCGCGCAGCAGAAGGCCGCGGACCATTCCGGGTTCCTCCTGCTGCACCACCAGCCGCCCGGTCTGGTCCTGCGGCTGAATGCCCTTCAGCGCGTCTTCGACCTGCTTGAAGCGCTTGTCCAGCGCTTCCGAAAATCCTTTCAGCACCTTGCTGTACTCCGGCCAAGCCTTGGCGAAGGCGTCCACGCGGTCCCACACCACAAACAGCATGGCCACCATCAGCGAGGTCACCACCAGCAGCACGATCAGTGTCCCCACGGCCCGTGGCACGCGGAACCTCTCCAACATTTCCACCATGGGGTCCAGAAAGTACGCCATGAGGATGGACACCAGCAGTGTCATCACCACGGCCGACGCGTAGTAGAGAAACGCCAGCACAATCCCGGCCGCGATGATCCGCTGGCTCGGATTGCTCCTGGCGTGCACAACCTGCACTGGATTGGTGGACATTCCCGCCCGCTCTCGCTCGGAATTCTTAGCTCTATTCCGCGTCGCGCAGGGCGTACATTATCACACCGCGCGCTCGATTCCACCCTTGCCTCGCCTGACCCCTCGCTGCTAACGTACACACCGTCATGCTTCTAGCCACCGAGCTTCCCTGGCAAAGTCTCTCGCGCCTCGACCTGCGCTCGGTGGTGGATATCCTGATCATCGCCGTGATTATTTATTACGTGCTGGTGCTGCTGCGCGGCACGCGCGCGGTGCAGATGCTGGTGGCTGTTCTTCTGCTCGTCTTATTCTTCTACGCCGCGCGCTGGGCCCGCCTGGAGATGGTGGAATGGCTGCTCACCATGCTGCTGCCGTATTTCGCCATCGCGCTCATCGTGCTCTTCCAACCGGAAATCCGCCGCGCGCTGGCCCGCGCCGGTCGCAACCCTCTGTGGCGGCGCTTTTACGCGCCCGACCTCAACGAATCGCATGATGACGTCCTGCTCGCCGTGCGCCATTTTTCGCAGAGCAAGATCGGCGCGCTGATTGTGTTCGAGCGCGAAGTCGGCCTGAAGACGTACATCGAGAGCGGCGTCCCGCTCGACGCGGCGCTCAGTTACGACTTGCTGCTTTCCATCTTCCGTCCGGGCTCGCCGCTGCACGACGGCGCGGCTATTCTCCTGGACAACCGCATCGCCGCCGCGGCGTGTTTTCTTCCGCTGTCGCTGAATCCCATGATTTCCACGCAACTTGGCACGCGCCACCGCGCGGCCATCGGGGTCACCGAGGAGAGTGACGCCGTGGCCGTGGTCGTCTCCGAGGAGACCGGCGAAATTGCGCTGGCCGCCGCCGGCGCCGTCGAGCTGCATCTCACGCCCGATCAGCTCGCCGAGCGCCTGGCCACGCTTTTTGCCGGTTACCGCCCGCGCGTCGTGCTGCCCACGCGGCCGCAGACGGTGAGGGACTAGCCGATGCCGCTTTTTCGCAACTGGGTGCTCCACAACTGGCACTTCAAGCTCATCGCGCTGCTCGCTGCGTTTTTCTTGTGGTCCACGTACACGTCGGAGCCTGCCGCGGAAGTCGCGTACGTTGTCCCGCTCGAGTTCCGCAACGTGCCCGCGCAGCTCGAGCTTTCCGGCGACGCGCCCGCGCAGGTGCGCCTGCGCGTCCGCGGACGTTCCGCGTTGCTCCGCCGCCTCTCCCCCGCCGACCTGGCCGTTTCCGTGGATCTTGCCGGGGCGCAGCCGGGCGAAATGCGCATCGAGCTCACGCCGGATATGGTCGAAACGCCTTACGGCGCCACTGTCGTGCGCATCGCGCCCGCGGAATTCCGGCTTTCGCTGGTGGCGCGGAAGTGAAGAAGTTGTCAGTGATCAGTTCTCTGTGGCCAGGTGCGGCTAGCCTCTCTGCAACTCTGGCACCCTGTCACTCTTAACCCTTCAACCGTTCAACCGTCCCGCTCAGCTCGCTGTGTTAAAATCCGGAATTCCGCTGCGCTTGGCGGACAGGACTGAATGGCCAAACATCTTTTCGGTACCGACGGCGTGCGCGGCATCCCCGGCGAGTATCCGCTGGACGACGCGACGATCTACGGCATCGGCCGCGCGCTGGGCGATTACCTGCGCACGACCGGCGCGGAAAAACGCGTCCTGCTGGGCATGGACACGCGCGAGTCCGGCACGCTCATCATTGGCAAGCTAGCGCGCGGGCTGGCCGATGCCGGGGCGCTGCCGGTGTTTGCGGGCGTCATCACCACGCCGGGCGTGGCATGTCTGGTGCGCGAGCGCGCGTTTGCCGCGGGCATGGTCGTCTCCGCGTCGCACAATCCGTGGCACGACAACGGCATCAAGCTGATTTCCTCGAGCGGCATGAAGTTTCCGGACGCCATCGAGACGCGCATCGAAAAAGACATTCTGCTGCACCGCGAAAGCGTTCCCGGCAAGCACGCCGCGGCCGTGACGCTTTCCGCCGAGCGCGAATTGGACCTTGCTTATCTTGCGTTTCTACGCGGTCGCGCCATTCCCGGCGCTTCGCTCGAAAAATTGCGCATCGTGCTGGACTGCGCCAACGGCGCTGCGTCGGAACTCGCTCCGTCGCTCTTCCGCGCGCTGGGCGCGGAGGTCATCGCCATGCACGATCGCCCCGACGGCCGCAACATCAATGCCGGCTGCGGCGCGCTGCACCCGGAAGCCATGCAGACAAAAGTGGTGGGCACTGGCGCGCAACTCGGCGTGGCCTTTGACGGCGACGCCGACCGCGCGATGTTTTCCACGGCCGCGGGAAATCTGGTGAATGGCGACGGCATCCTTCTCGTCCTCGCGCGCTACTTCCAATCGAATGGCACGCTGAAAGGCCCCGCAGTGGTCGGCACCACCATGGCCAACCTCGGCCTGGAACGCATTCTTGCCAAGGCAGGTCTCAAACTCGCGCGCGTGCCCGTCGGCGACCGCTACGTGCTGGAAGAAATGATTCGCTCGGGCTCGAACCTCGGCGGCGAACAGTCCGGGCACATCATCTTGCTCGACGATTCCACCACGGGCGACGGCATGCTCACCGCGCTGAAAATTGCGTGCCTGGTGAACCTGCGCGGACCACTCGAAAAATTAGTCGATGGTCTGAAAATTTTTCCGCAGACCATCGTCAACGTGAAAGTTTCCCGGAAACCGCCGCTGGAATCGCTGCCGGAAGTTTCCCTTCTGCTCGCGGAAGCCGAACGCGCTCTGGGCGATGCTGGACGCATCGTCCTGCGCTACTCGGGCACCGAGCCGCTGGCCCGCGTGATGGTCGAAGCCGAAACGCAAGCCGACGTGGATCGCTGGTCGCAAGCCATCGCCGCCGCCCTGCGCACCGCCATCGGCGCGTCGTAGCGCGGGCACTCATGCCTGCGCATTTGCTTCTGGCGCGCACAGTCCCTTCACTTTCACTTCGTTCAGGGCAAGCAAGAGTGGCTGTGTTACTTTCCCGGGAACTTTTTCGTCACGTACGACATTACAGGTATGTAGGCAACGTGGGCGCGCAAGGAAACGGCGCTCAAAACGTACTATTGAGTAGCGCAGCCACTCTTGGCTGCGCACAATATGAGAAAGCACAGGCAAGTCCCGATGCCTCGGGAGCCTGCGCTACTGTCGCGGCGATGACTACTGACGAACAACTCGTGGAAGAGTTCCAGCGCGGCTCGCGGGAGGCTTTCGCCGAGCTCTTCCGCCGCTACCGCGACAAAATGTACGGCTTCTTTCGCCGCCGCACGGCGAATCCGGCGCGCGCGGAAGAGCTGGCCCAGGAGACGTTTCTCGCCGCGCTCAAAGCGGCGCCGCGCTTCGAGCCGCGCGCGCTGGTGCGCACGTGGCTTTTTGGAATTGCGATGAACTTGTTGCTGGCCGACCGGCGCAAAACCGCTGGACAGACTTTCCAGCCTGTCCATGCGGAAGTAGAAGCGGCACGCGCCGTGGATCGCGATCCCGGCGCGGCGCTGTGGGTGCGCGATGCTCTCACGCGGCTCGACGAGGAGCACCGCGAAATTCTTCTGCTGCGCGAGTACGAACAATTGAGTTACGCGGAAATCGCCGCGCTGCTCTCGTTGCCGGTGAACACGGTGCGCTCGCGGCTGTTTCGCGCGCGCATGGCGCTGAAGGATTTGCTGGTGCCGCAACGCTCGCCGCGCGGCACCAACGCGGCGGTGATGTAGGGGCGCTGCTTGCTGCGCCCAATTGAAGACTTGGTGAAACGCACATGAACCACACAACGCATCCTATCGAACGCGAAGAGTTGATGGCCTGGCACGACGGCGAACTCTCCGCCGAGCGCGCCGCCGGTGTCGCCGCTCACGTCAAGGTTTGCGACGAATGTCTGGCCCTCGTCGAGGAACTTCGCCGCGTCTCCGCGCAACTGGCCGCCTGGCAGGTGGAGCCCGCGCCAGCCTCGCTCGACGCTCGCGTCAGCGCCGCGCTGGAGCAGACCCCGCAAAAGAATGCGCTCTCGTCTCCGTCACCCAAGCCCCGCTACTTGATTCCCACATGGGCCTGGCAGCTTGGCGGGGTGTGCGCGCTGCTGCTGATTATCGTTGCGATTTCCATTCCCAATCTGCTTCGCTCGCGCATGAGCCGCAACTTGGCGTCTGACAAAAACAAGGATTTCGAATGGCCCGCGTCCACCCCCACGGCATCCGATAGGGTGCCGAAAGGCGGCCGCGCCGAATCTGGTGCCTCGACCTTTTCTGGCCCGATGATCATCCGCACGGCGACGCTGGTGGTTGTCGCAAAAGAATTCGACGCGGCGCGCTCTGCATTCGAGCGCCTGTTGCGCCAGCACGGCGGGTACATCGCGCAACTTTCCACAGGCGGGCAGAGCAGCGCACGGACGCTGACGGCGACGCTGCGCGTTCCCGCTGACCGCATGGACGCGCTTTTTGCCGAACTGAAGAAAATCGGGCGCGTGGAAGGCGAAGGACAGATTGGCGAGGAAGTGACACAGCAGTACGTGGACCTGGTCGCGCGGCTGAAGAATTCGCGGGTCACCGAGCAGCGCCTGGCGCAAATCCTCGCGCAGCGCACCGGCAAAGTGGCTGATGTGCTGGAAGTGGAGCGCGAAATCGCCCGCGTGCGCGGCGAAATCGAGCGCATGGACGCGCAGCGCAAGACACTCGAGAACCAGGTGGCCTTCGCTTCGGTACGCTTCGAGTTGCGCGAGGAGTATCAGGCGCAGCTCGACGTCACGCCGCCCTCCACCGCCACGCGCCTGCGCAACGCCGCCGTGGAGGGTTACAAGTCCGCCACAGAAAACGCCATTGGCCTGGCGGAGTTCCTGCTCAATGCCGGACCCACGCTGCTGCTCTGGGGTCTGATTTTCTTCTGGCCGGTGCGGACGATTTGGCGGCGCCTCCGCCGCGCGGCGGCGTAGTGAATGCGGCTTTGCGGGCTGGGCTTTCACGCGGTTTTCGCAGCAAGACGCTCAACTATCTCCAAAACAATGTAGGTGCCGGGTGGGTTTGGTGTGAGAAACAGTAGGCTGGGCGGCCGGGCGCGGAACCGCCAGTGGCGGCGTTCCCCTATCTTGTGCAGATTCAATGTTGTAACAACACGCTGGATTCGCTCCGCCCCTGGCACATGACTTGCTATTAATACAGTGCTGTCTCTAATTCCCGGGGTGGTTCCGGTCCACGCCATGGAACCGGAACTTGTGGGGATAGAGTGCTACAGGGGGTCTCTACGAGAGACCCCCTTTTTTTTGCGTCTCTTCAGGCCTTCCCACCGCAAGTCTTCAACTTTCGAGCTTCCATTCCGGCGGAAAGCACTCCTCGCAGGCCATTTGGATCTGGCTCAACCACTCCAGAATCTCGCCCGGCTGCGGCAGGGCAATTTCGTGCGGCCCGCTCCACTGCGCGCGCAATTCGCCGTAGCGGTCGGCGACGAACACGCCCACGCGGGATTGTCCCGCGGGGCCGAAAGCGTCATCGCCCAGGAACGCGCGCTGCGATTTTCCGCTGACGTCCGCCGCCACCACAATTTGCGCCGGAGAATTTTCGTGCGATGACTGCGTCTCCGAAAAAATCACCAGCGCGACCGCTTCGCGCTCCTTCAGCTCCGCCGCATTTTCGCGCCAGCGCTCCAGGTAGTCCGCGCAGCGCCGGCAGCCCGCGTGCAAAAACACGATGGCCAGGGCGTGCTTCTGCTTGAAGTCCCACGCCTGCACCACGCGGCCGTCCGCCGCGCGCGCGGTTAGCGGGGGAATGATTTGGCGAAGTTTGAGCATGAACCCTCGGCGCGTATTCTACCGTCATCGCGAGTGCCCGGCGCAATCTTGCGTTTTTTTCTGCGGCGGCGTATAAGCCACAGGGGTTATCGAAAAGCATTCCACCAGCACAGGCGGTGTGACATGGGCAAGCAACGGTTCTGGCTTTTTTTACTTCTCGCACTTCTATTCCCCTGGCGTTCCGCAGTTGGACAAGGAACGCCTGCGCCCGCGGGCGCGCAGGGCGCGTACGCGGAATCCCCCGATGGGCTTAAGAGCCTGGTGCTCGAAATCTGCGCGGCGAAAAAAGCTGCCAATGATGCGGCGACCAACAAATTGCTGACCGGGTTGGTGCTCCCCAACCACGAGGCGTGGATGGTGGCCACGTTCGGCGAGCCGCTGGGCAAACGCATCGCCGCCACTTACACCGAGCGACACGACCTTCTGCCTACGCTGCTTTCCGCGGCCATCAAGTCCCTGGTGGACGAGGAACTGACGCAAGTCGAGATTGTTACGCGCGATGAGCCGTTTGTCCGGCTGCCGGGCGAAGGCACCGCGCCGGCCATCATCTTGAGCAAGCAGCGTCCTGCGCGGCTTTACGACGTGCGCTTTCTGAGCGCCGACCGTCAGAAGACGAAAAGCATGTGGCACTTTGCTTTCGTGGACGGCGGTTTCCGCTACATCGGGACGCTGAAGCCGGCCCCTGCAGAGGCCCCAGACAACAAGCCGGCGCCTCCGCCGGATGCACAGGCCGACGGTGAGCCGGGCGCGAACACGCCTCCTCCTCCCAAGGCCCTTTTGAAGCGCGTTCGAATGGACGGGGCCGTGATGCAGGGCTTGCTCGTCAGAATGGTCCGGCCGGTTTATCCGGATCTGGCAAAGCAGGCGCGCATTCAGGGCACCGTCCGTCTGCACGCTATTATTGCCAAGGACGGCTCTGTGATTTGGCTCGATGTGCTCCCGCGGGCACACGCGCTGCTCGTACAGGCCGCTCTCGATGCCGTGCGGCAGTGGGTGTATCAGCCGGTGCTGCTGAATGGCGAGGCGGTCGAGGTGGACACGACCGTGGACGTGGTCTTCGAAATAAACCCGAAACCTCCAAAGAAAAACTGATGCCGCAGCACAAAAAAGGCCCCACCTTTTCGGATGGAGCCTTTTCGCTGCTCCCGAAGCTTTGGGAGCGGAGGTGGAGACGATTCTAGCTGCAGCCGGAGGTTTCCCCGCAATTGCCGCACTTGTAGCAGGAGCCGTTGCGGGTCATCAGGCTGCCGCAGGAGGCGCAGGTGGGCGCGTCGTCGATGGCCGCCAGCGGCCGCAGCATGTCCATGGGCTGCGACTGGTTGATGGCCTTGATGGCCGGTCCCAATCCCGGCGGGATGGCAAGCGGAATAGGCGCCTCGCCGTTGGTCAGGTCTTTCGCCACCAGATATTCCCGCGAGATGAATTTTCCGCCCAGCCAGCGCGCGATGTAGTCCAGCACCGACTTCGCGTAGGGGATATCCGGATTGCCGGTGAAGCCGGATGGCTCGAAGCGCGTGTGGATGAATTTGTCGATCATCGCTTTCATGGGCACGCCGTATTGCAACGCGATGGACACGGACAGCGCGAAACCGTCCATGATCCCCGAAAGCGTGGAGCCTTCCTTGGCCATCTTGATGAAGATCTCGCCAGGGCCGCCGTCGTCGTACATGCCCACGGTGAGGTAACCTTCGTGGCCGCCCACGCTGAATTTGTGGGTGATGGACTTGCGCTCGGTGGGCAGCTTGCGTCGCTGCGCGCCCTTGAACAGCTCCAGTTGCGGCACCGGCGCTTCCGCTTTCTTTTCGTCCTTCTTCACGCCCGCGGACATCAGCGGCTGGCTCTTCTTGGAGTTGTCGCGGTAGATGGCCACGGCCTTCAGCCCCAGCTTCCACGACTCCATGTAGGCTTGCATCACTTCGTCCACCATAGATTCTTCCGGCATGTTGATGGTCTTGCTGATGGCGCCGGAAAGGAACGGCTGCGCCGCGGCCATCATGCGCAGGTGCCCGCGCCAGGAAATCGAGCGTCCGCCCGCCGGCGGCGTCAGCGAACAGTCGAACACCGGGAGGTGCTCCGGCTTCAGACCGGGCGCGCCTTCGATGGTGCCCTGCTGGTCGATGTAGGTGACGATCGCGTTCATCTCTTCCGGGGTGTACCGCAGCCGGTTGAGCGCTTGCGGCACCGTGTTGTTCACGATTTTGATCACGCCGCCGCCCACCAGCCGCTTGTACTTCACCAGCGCCAGGTCCGGCTCGATGCCCGTGGTGTCGCAATCCATCATAAAGCCGATGGTGCCCGTGGGCGCGAGCACGGTGACCTGCGAATTGCGGTAACCGAACCTTTCGCCGCTGGCCAGCGCCTGGTCCCACGACTCCTGCGCCGCGCGCAGCATCTGTGGCTGCACGTTTTCCGCTTTGATGGGGCGCAGCGCGTCGCGGTGCATGCGGATCACGTCCAGCATGGGCTCGCGGTTTACCGGAAAACCCTTGAACGGCCCCAGCCGCTCAGCGATGCGCGCGGACTGCAGGTACGCTTCGCCGTGCATCAGCGCGGTGACCACGCCGCACATGTCGCGCCCGGCGTCGGAATCGTAGGGGAGCGCGAGCGACATCAGTAGCGCGCCGAGGTTGGCATAGCCCAGGCCCAGCGGCCGGAAGTCGTAACTGTTCTGGGTGATTTTTTCCGTGGGATAGCTGGCGAAGTCCACGAAGATTTCCTGCGCGGTGATGGTGACGTCCACCGCGTGGCGAAAGCCTTCCACGTCAAACGTGCCGCTGGGATCGAGGAATTTTTGCAGGTTCAGCGAGGCCAGGTTGCACGCCGTGTCGTCCAGGAACATGTATTCCGAGCACGGGTTGGAGGCGTTGATGCGCGCCGTGGCCTTGCAGGTGTGCCAGCGGTTCACGGTGGTGTCGTACTGCATGCCCGGGTCGCCGCAGTGCCAGGCGGAGTCGGCCATTTTTTTCAGGAGGTCCCGCGCCGCATATTTTTTGTACGGCTGGCCATCGTTGACGTTCTTCGTCCACCAGTCGCGGTCTTCTTCCACCGCGCGCATGAATTCGTCGGTGACGCGCACGGAGTGGTTGGCATTCTGGTAGAAAACGGAGCTATAGGCCTCGCCGTCAATCGAGTGGTCGTAGCCCGCTTCGATCAGCCGGTGCGCCTTGCGCTCCTCGCGCATTTTGCAGTCGATGAACTCGGCGATGTCCGGGTGATCCACATTCAAGATCACCATCTTCGCCGCGCGTCGCGTTTTTCCGCCGCTCTTGATCACGCCGGCAAACGCGTCAAACCCCTTCATGAAGCTCAACGGCCCGGAGGCGATGCCGCCGCCGGAGAGCGTTTCGTGGCTGCCGCGCAGCGACGAGAAATTCGTGCCCGTGCCCGAGCCCCACTTGAACAGCATACCCTCGGTCTTCGCCAGATTCATGATGGAGACCATGTCGTCCTTCACCGAGTTGATGAAGCACGCCGAGCACTGCGGCTTGGCCTGCACACCGACGTTGAACCACACCGGCGAATTGAAAGCCATCTTCTGCTCAACCAGCAGATGGGTTAGCTCGTCGCGGAAAGCGTCGCGCGACTGCGGCGTGGAGAAGTAGCCGCCCTGCTCGCCCCAGCGCACCGTGGACTCCACCACGCGGTTGATCAACTGGCGCACGGAGCCTTCGCGCTCGGGTGTGCCCAGCTTGCCGTGGAAATATTTGGAGGCCACGATGTTGGTGGCCGTTTGCGACCAGCCCTTGGGCACCTCGACGTCTTCCTGCTTGAAAATCGTGACACCCTTTTCGTTGCCAATCAGCGCGATGCGCTTTTCCCACTCCACTTTTTCGAAGGGGCGCGTCTTGCCGTCGGTGAAGTACCGCCGGAACTCCAGTCCGGTCTTTCGCTTCGTTTCCTGCGCTGTTCCCGTTTTGACTTCCACGTCTTTCACGCTCGCCTTTCCCTGCATCACCGCACGCACCGCTCTTGCTTCCGCCATTATCTGCCTCCGCGCTGACAGTGTCTCTGGCGGGCTCCCGGGGTGGGGGGGGAACCCTTCCATTTTACTACTTCTGTTGCCCGGCGTCCGATTCTCCGGCGGACGCCGAATGCCTCGAAAAAATTTTCCGGCTCGTGCCGGCCTTCGTTGCTCGGCTCGCCGTACTGCCAAAAAGAGAGAAACTCGCCCTGCGCGGCTGTATGTCCGCTTGCGCCTTACTGCGAACCCCAGGTCAACCGCGCATGAAATCCGCGGAGCCAAAACCTCGCCCCCACGGGTGGAGATTCCTCTCCGAATGTTTCGATTTTGCCGGTCCGGTCTTCGTGGTGTCAGGGCTGGATACCGTCCCGGAACCACGTCCCCCGAAGCTGGAAGCGCAGTATAAGCACTGTGGAAAACTTGTCAAGGGCTAAAACAACAAAATCTAGAGGTCATGCCACGAAAGAGTCTACATCTTGTGGTGTCATTGCGGAACTCCCCCAAGAGGTTTCGCGCGCAGCGCAGTGCTTTCGCTTGTTCAATTGCGGAGCCCAGGCTCCGGATAACAGATTTCGCGCCTCCCAAACACGCTGTTTTTCGCGTCGCGTCCGCGCGGATGCGCGCATCTTAGGACGCCCTGCCGCCCGCGTCAGCGCGGCAGGTTACTGCGGCACATTCATGCGCTGGTGCAGACCTACTGTTGCGGGGCCTGCGCCTTGGCGCTGCTGGAAAGAAATTTTTTGGCCTCGGTCAGTTCGGCGCGATCGGTGTCCGCTTCGCGGCCAAGCTGGACGAGCTTCGCAAAGTATTCTCTGGCTTTGGCGTCATTACCTGCCAACTGGGCGGCGCGCCCGGCGCCGTAGAGGGCGTTGAAGCGGTAAGGTGCCGCGTTCAAGACTGCTGCGAACTCTGGTAAAGCGTCGGCGGGGCGTCCGAGTTCGAGCAGCATTTCGCCGAGCAATTCACGCGCGGGCCGAATAGCGCCCGGCGTCACTGGATGTTTGTCGGTGGCATCCTCGGCGTCAGCCGCGGCCCGCATCTGCGTGAGTGCTTCCTCTTTCTTTCCTTCCGCAAGTGCAACCCAGGCGGAGACAATCTGCCGCTGGATATCTGTCTGATTGGCCCAGTAGGACTCCTTGTTTTCGATGAGCGTTTTTTGAGCGCCAGCTAGTTTCGTAATGCATTGTCTAGCGATGGCCGGCTGTCCGCTGCGGGCGGCGCCCAAGCCGCGTGCAAACGTGAATACTGCATCAGCCCACGCATAACGCCCGCCCGGGAACAGGTTCGCGGGCGCTTCGAGCTTGCTGGCTTCATCCCATCGTTTCCGCTCGAGAGCATAACGCGCCGGCATCGCCGCACGGGCAAAGAATCCGGCAAAGGCAGCAGGGTCCCCGAGTTTGACTGGCGGTAATGAAGCGAACAGGTCAGCCGCTTTCCGGTCCTGGCCCTTTTGCAGGTACGCATACATCAGGTAGTCCATCGCGTGAAGTTCATCTCCAGGTAAGGTGTGTTTTCGGGCGGCGGCCGCCGAAGCAATATTCGAGTCGATCGATTCGTCCCAGAGTCCCAAGCGCGTAAAAATGTGGGACGGCATGTGCAGCGCGTGAGGGGCATCCGGAGCGATCTTTCCATAGGCCCGCGCAGCACCGAGCGCATGCTCGGCAAGCGGCGGGTAGTCGTAGCTGTGAATCACGTAGTGCGCGGCACCGGGATGGCTGGGCTGTGCGCGGAAAACCTTTTCTGCGATTCCGCCCGCCTTTTTGGGATTCGTATAGCTCTTGTCCACCGGCAATCCATAACGCAACAACGTGAGGGCGTAGAACATTCCCGCTTCGAGGTCCTCCGGATATTTGGCGTAGAGGGCTTCCACTGCCTTTTCATACTTCGCGGCGCGCGCGTCGCGGTCATTTTTGTCAACGTCATCGTAGTAGGTTTTGAGCGCGGCAATGAAGTCGCGTTCGCGCTCCGTCTTCACTCCAGTTGCTTCGGCTTTCTGGATCGCCGCTGCGCCCGCCGAAAGGTCTTCCGCGCTGGGGAATTCCCAAAGCAGGCGATAGCGCGTCATCGCCACGCCCCAGTAGGCGATCGCACATGGGGGATCTTTTTCTGCTACCTTGCGGAATTCCTTCTCGGCCTCCCCATACCAGAACGAATGCAGCATGGCCATCGCGCGATTGAACGGTTGTTGCACAGCGGAGGAGCAGGAAACGGGAAAGCTGACCTGACCGAGTTTTTCGGGATCGCCAGCAGGATGCTCGTGATGTTGGGCGGCCGCCGGCCAAAGAGAAATCGCTCCCAAAAACACGACAAACAAGAATAGGCGGGCAAGCCACATGGGCAACCTCCTCGATGTGCGGCTGGGAAAACGAAATGTTATTTCAGCGAAAGACGTTAGTCAATGTCACGTTCTCAGACTCGCCGAATTTGCCCGCCGCGCCAACGCTCGGTCTTACTGCGGAAAATTCATGCGCTGGAGCAGAGCCTGAAAGCGCGGGTCTGAGCGCAAGGGGTCGAATCTGGGGTCCACCTTAATGAAGAGCATCTCCGTCGCACGCTCCTCGTACCCCTTTTGTAGCCATGATAATGCTTGCTCGTTCTCTCGCAATCCCAAGTGGACAATTGCAAAATCCACGGCTGGAACGTACTTCTGTTTTGCTAAGTCGTTCAATTGCTCAAGAACAGCCAAAGATGGTTTCCTTTGCCCAGATTTCGCATAAGCGTATCCCAATCTCCCGAGTGCAATGGAACGCTGGCCAGAAGATTTCACATCATAGTCAATCTCGGAGATTCCCTGTTGATACAGTCCCTTCTGCACATAGGTCAGCCCGAGCCACACATGAGGGAAGCGAACGTTTCGGTCTAAATCCCGGACAATTTTCAACTGCACAATAGCGCTGTCGTATTGGCGTGATAAATAGTAATTCACCCCTATAAACGTTCCGATATTCAAGGAAACTGGATCGAGCTCCTGGGCGCGCTTGAGTTCGGCCAGTCCTTGATCGGATTCCCCTCCCCACGTGAGTTGCAGTCCATACCAGAAATGCGCCAATTCGTAGTTCGGATCCAGCTCCAGGGCTTGCTTGAATTCCCGCTTTGCCTCGGTCCAGTCCCAATCGTAAACAAGCTTCGCCCATGCCAAAGCGGTGTGCGCTTCTGCGAGTGTGGCATCGATCTCTAATGCCTTGGTCGCCGCGGCCTTTGCCTTGGGGAAAGCATCCTTCGGGGCAACGGCGGCGTAAAGTGGAAATATATTGTATGAATTGGCCAACCCAGCATAAGCGAGCGCGTACCCCGGCTCAAATTTGATCGCTTGCTCGAACTGCTCAACTGCTTTCAGCGTTCCCTCTTCTGTTCGCTTGTCCCAATGATAGCGGCCCTTGCGGTAGGCCTCGTATGCCTCGGGTTTAACAGGCGGCTTGCTGGCTAACCGCGCTTGCTCCTCCGTTGTAAGCTTCAGCCGGATTTCACTCGCAATCGCGCGCGTCACTTCATTCTGCAGAATCAGCACGTCGCGGATTTCGCGCTCATCGCGGAAGGACCAGAGTTGCTCCTCTGTCGCGGGGCTAATGAGTTGCACGTTAATCCGAATCCGGTTTCCGGACTTCAGAACTGCCCCGGTAATCAGCGCGTCCACCTTCAAATCGGCGGCGATTTCCTGCAGTGATTTGTGTGACCCTTTGAAGCGCATGACGGAGCTGCGGGGAGAAACGCGCTTCAAACCGCCCAGCCGCTGCAATTGGCCGATCAGCTCGTCGGTCATCCCATCGGAGAAGTAATCCTGTTCCTTATCACTTGACAGGTTCTCAAACGGCAGGACAGCAAGCGATTCGATCCGCGGCGGCCCCGCGTGCCCCAGCAGCCGCTCGCGCAGCCCGCCCACGTTGAACGCCACCAGCAGCGCCGCGAGGGCCAGCACACCTGCGCTGCCGAACATGGCATTGCGCCAAACAACAGCGTGCTTTTTCAGCGCCGGCGCTGCTGCCAGGTGCGCTGTACTCGCGCCCGTTCCAATGGCCTCAAGCGCAGCCTTCACTTCGCCGGCCCGCTGGTAGCGCTGCGCCGGATCCTTGACCAGGCAGCGCTGAATCACTCCGCGGTGTCCCGCGGGCACACGCGCCGGCAGTGCCCGCGGCGGCTCGCGCAAGATGGCCGAGCTCAGCTCAAATCCTGTCACGCCCTGGAACGGCAGTTCGCCCGCCGCCATTTCGTGGAGCACCACGCCCAGCGCCCAGATGTCGCTGCGCGCGTCCGCCGTCTCGCCACGCAAAGTTTCCGGCGCCATGTACGCCAGCGTCCCGGCGATCCCGCGGGAGGCCTCGATGGAAACTTTCGAGCGCGTGACTTCTTCCAACTCTTCTTTGCGCACGCGCTGCGCCAGACCGAAATCCAGCACTTTCGCGCGGCCTTCGGGCGTGACCACCACGTTCGCGCTCTTCAAGTCGCGATGGACGATGCCGCGGTGCTCCGCGTGCGTCAGCGCGTCGGCGATTTGCATTCCGTAGCGCATCACCTGTTCTTCCGGCAAGCCGCCAGCCGGAATCAACTGTGCCAGCGGTTTTCCTTCGACGTACTCCATGGCCACAAAAAACTGCCCTTCGGCTTGTCCCACGTCGTGGATCGTGCAGATGTTCGGGTGATTCAGCGCCGAGGCCGTGCGGGCCTCGTTCTCCAGGGCACGGCGCGCGGACTCGCTGCCCAGCGCGTCGGCGAGCAGCAGCTTCAGTGCGACATCGCGGCCCAGTCGCTCGTCGTGCGCGCGATAGACCACACCCATGCCGCCCGCACCGATCTGCTCGAGGATTTTGTAGTGAGAAAGTGTTTTGCCGATCATCTGCGCGCCCGGCTCGATGCGCGCATCTTAGGATGCCCCGCGGCTTGCGTCAATTCACGCCTTCGTCGAGATGACCACGTGATGGATGGACGGCGGAATCGCGTGCAGTTCGCTGGACGCAAATCCCGCATTGCGGCACATCCGTTCGAGCTCTGCGAAGGTGTAGGCATCGCCGGCCGGAGTGGCCGCCAGCATGGTGAGAGAAAACCCCGCGGCTTGCGGCGGGGAGATACGGTCCGCATTGGGCACGAACTCGAGAGTCAGCGCGCGGCCGCCCGGCTTGAGCGCTGCGTGCACTTTCCGCAGCAGTGTTTCGCAGGCGGCCGCGTCGAAGTGGTGCAGGATATTCGTCAGCAGGACGATGTCGTAGCCCGTGCCAAACTCCACTTCAAACGCGCTGCCCGGCAACGTATGGTACCGGCCGTCGATGCCCGCCTTGCGCGCGTTCTCCTTGGCGAGCTCGAGCACGTTCTTCCAATCCACCGCATAGATCTCCGCATGGGGATTCTTTTTGGCAAACGTGATGCCGAACATGCCGTGGCTGGCGGCGATGTCCAGCACCTTCCACTTTTCACCTTTTTCCGCTCCCACCAGCCGCGCCATCAACCCCGCGGGCAGCGCGGTGAGCGGGGCCATCCCCTTGGCAAACTCGATCCACATGGGATGCTCCGGCTCGAGCGAGCCGTCGCCGTCCAGCGTGCCGCCCTTGCGCACCGCTCCCGCAAGATTCTTGAATTTGTCTGTTAATTGCGGGTCGCCGAGGAAAATCACCGCGGACGTCATGCACATCGGCGAGCGCCGGTCGAGGAACGCCGCTGAGTCCGGCGTCAAGCGGTACTCGCTGCCTTCCTTCAACAGGAACCCGATGACCACCAGGTAGTCGCACAGAATGCGCATGCCGCGTTCCGCGGCCTTGCAACGCTGCGCCAGCGCCGCCGCGGTCTGGTTGCCCTCGCCGATGGCCGTAAACACGTCGAGCTCAATCGCTGCCTTCAGCGCTTCGGTGCGTTGATGCGCGTTCATCGTGTCGAAGAAAAGCAGGGGAGACGGCTGCGCAGCATGGCCTGTCGCGGTCATGGAATTCCTCCGGACGCTCTATTTTTGAATGTGGCCTGAGCCGCTTCGATTTTAACTCAACGGGGAGGGACTTGCTTGCAAGAACCAATACAAGATTGGCTATCGATTTTCGGCAATTACTCGTACCGAAGTGCTTCCACCGGGTCCAGCCGCGCGGCCTTCATGGCCGGCCACACGCCGAAGATCAATCCGACAGCGGCGGAAACGACCAAGCCGGTGATCACGGCCCACATGGGCACGGCGGTTTGCATGGGAGTGGTCATGCGCACGAGTTGCGCGATGCCTCCGCCAAACACAATGCCCAGCGCGCCGCCCAGGCCGGTCAGCGCGACGGCTTCCATCAGGAACTGCGCGGTGATGTCGCGCCGCCGCGCGCCGATGGCCTTGCGCACGCCGATTTCCCGCGTGCGCTCGGTGACGCTGACCAGCATGATGTTCATCACACCCACGCCACCCACCAGCAGGCCAATGGAGCTGAGCACGATGGTTACCAGCGCGGTCATCTGCACGATGTCGTGGAACTGGTCCACGATGGATTGCGAGGTCTCGATCCCGAAATTATCCGGCGCGCTGTAGGCCACGTTGCGGCGGCGGCGCAGCAGGTCCCGCGTCTGGTCCACGGCCAGGTCCAACAATCCCGGCCGGGCCTGCACGCGGATGCCGATCTCTTTGGCGGTGGGAGTGATCTTGTGAAACGTCTCGAACGGAATCACCACGCGCTTGTCTTCGTCGCTGTCGCCGAAGCCGCCTTTGGGCTTTTCGAACACGCCGATTACTCGGAACACGCCGCCGTTCACCAGCACGTCCTTGTCCAGCGGCGACACGTTAGGAAACAGCGTTTCGGCCACGCTTTGCCCGATCACCACCACGTTCACGCGATGGGTATTCTCCGCGTCCACAAAAAAGCGCCCTTCTTTCAGCCCGGCGTTGGCGTACACGTTCACGAAGCTGGGAAACGTGCCGCGGTAGTCCAGTCCCACCACTTCCGTGTCCTGGTAGCGAACTTTGTTTTCCGGGCCGTCCGGGAATAGCGAAATGGCCACCGCGCGCACCGCGCTGCACTGCTCCTGGATCGCAAAGCCGTCATCGGCGGTGAGCGGCTTTCGCATGCGTTCTTCTCTCGACATGCGTCCCATGCGGATGCCGCTCTGGAATTTGGAGACGAACGCCGTATCCGCCCCGTAGCTCATGATCTGGTCTTGAATCGAGCGGTCAAACCCCACCAGCAGCGAGGCCACGATGATGATCACGCCTACGCCGATCACCACGCCCAGCACGGTCAGAAAGCTGCGCAGCTTGTGCGAGCGCAGTGTATCGAACGCCAGCTTGATGTTCTCTTTGTAGTCCTGCCGGACTTCAAACCCTGGTGACACTGGCGTCGCTCCTTCTCACTCGCAAACTGCTTCGCTTCAAACCTCGGCGCGTAATGCTTCAATCGGATCCAGCCGGGAGGCCCGCACCGCCGGATAAATCCCAAAAAACAGCCCCACCGACGTGGACAGGGTCAGCGCCAGCAGCACCGCCCACAGCGGCGTCACGATAGGAAAGCCTGTCGTCGTGGTCACCAGCATGCCCAGCCCCGCGGCCACAAAAATTCCCACCGCGCCGCCCACCGCCGCCATGATCGCCGACTCCACCAGGAATTGCATCACGATGTGGCGCCGGCGCGCCCCCAGCGATTTGCGGATGCCGATTTCCCGAGTGCGTTCCGTCACGCTGGCCAGCATGATGTTCATGATCACGATGCCTCCCACCACCATGAACACGCTGGTGAGTCCCACGGCGATGCGGAAAATATTTCCGCTGATTTCTTCCCACAAATTGGTGAAGGTCTCCGAGCCGACGATGGCAAAATTGTCCGGGTCGTTGTACCCCAGGTGGCGGCGCCCGCGGATAATCATGCGGGCCTCGTCCCGCGCGGAATCCATCAGCTCGGGGTTTTTCGCCTGCACAAAAATGCGTACCGTGTCGTCGCCCCGGAAATAGGTTTTTCGAAATGTCCCCAGCGGGATGTGAACATAACTGTCCAGCGAGTTCCCCAGCACGCTGCCCTGCACCTTGCCCACTCCGATGATTTCGTACACTTGCGGCCCCACGCGGAGCGTCTTGCCCATGGGGTCCGTGTTGGGAAAGAGCCGCGTTACCAGGTCCGGGCCGATGAAGCACACCGGAGAGCGGTGCTCGTCGTCGGATTCCGAGATGTAGCGTCCCTGCGTGGCGGTGAAATTCTGCATCGGCGCGTAGTCAGCCGTGGCCCCCATGATGCGCACTTCCTCGACCACTTCATTCCCGTAGCGCACGTCCAGCCGCCGGAACGCCACTCCCGCCACGGAATCCGCAAGCGTCATGCTCTCCCGCAGCGCTTCGAGATCATCGATACGTAGAGGCGGCCGCTTGCGCGCCTTCAGGTATTCTTCAAAACTGGTAATAACTCCGAAGCGGTCAATCCCGAACACGTTGGCTCCGAGGTTGGCGATTTTTTCCGCCACGTAGCTGTTCATGCCATTGACGGTGGAGATCACCAGCACCAGCGTGAATACCGCCAGGATCACGCCGAGCAGCGTCAAAAAGCTGCGCAGCTTGTGCGCGCGCAGTGCGTCAAGCGCCAGCCACAGCGTCTCCTGGAACGCCACGCTCGTGGCACGCCCTTTTTCCCGAAGTGACGACACTTCCCCTCCTGCTGGACCCCTAAAGGCCATGTTTAATAGACGCGCCCCGCCCCTTAAATGTTCTCATTCTTTGCAGAATAGTTCCTTATCGCTGGACCTTCTACGGGTACATTTCGCGGAGGGGTCTGCGAGGCAATTCCGATTCTCGATTTTCCTTATTCACTCGTAGCGCAGGGCGTCCACGGGGTCGAGGCGCGCGGCTTTCATCGCGGGCCACACGCCGAAAATCAGGCCGACACCGGCGGAGACAAGCAGCCCCGCGGTTACGGCCCACAGGGGCACCGCCGTCTTCGTCGTGGTCAGCAAGCGGATTAATTGCGCGATGCCTCCGCCCAGCAGGATGCCCAGCACGCCACCCAGGGAGGTCAGCGCGGTGGCTTCGAACAGGAATTGCCAGGTGATGTCGCGCCGCCGGGCGCCAATGGCTTTGCGCACGCCGATTTCGCGCGTGCGCTCGGTCACGCTCACCAGCATGATGTTCATCACGCCCACGCCGCCCACCAGCAGGCCGATGGAGCTGAGCACGAAGGTCACCAGGACAATCATGCTTACGATATCGTGGAACTGGCTGATGATCTGCTGCGCCGTGGAAATTCCGAAGTTATCCTCGGCGTTGTAGGGCACGTTGCGCCGCCGCCGCAGCAGGTCGCGCACCTGGTCCACCGCCGCATCGAGCTTCCCCTCGTACGCCTGCACGCGGATGCCGTGCTCTTTTGCGGACGGGTACACTTTCTTCATCGTGTCGTAGGGGATGACCACGCGCTTGTCTTCGTCGCTATCGTTAAACCCGCCCTTCGGCTTCTCGAACACACCGACGACGCGGAAAGTATGGCCGTTGACCAGCACCTCTTTTTCCAAGGGGTCGGTGTTTGGAAAGAGCGTATCGGCGATGCTTTCCCCAATCACTACCACCATTTGCTTGTGGTGCGTGTCCGCTTCATTCAGGAAGCGTCCGTGCTTCATGGCCGCATTGGCGTAGACATTGATGAAACTCGGAAACGTGCCGCGGAAGTCCAGTCCCACCACTTCGGTGTCCTTGTAGCGCACTTTGTTCATATTGTCGTCGGGGAAGAGCGATATAGCCACGGCTTTCACCGCGGGGCAATTTTCCTCGATCGCAAAGCCGTCCTCGGCAATTAGCGGCTTGCGCATGCGCTCTTCTTTGGTCAGCCGGCCCATGCGAATGCCGCTTTGGAATTTGTGAACGAACGCGGTATCCGCGCCCCATTGCTGGATATCTTCCTTCACCGCGTTATCGAATCCCGCCAGCAGCGCCGCCACCACGATGATCACGCAAACCCCGATTACCACGCCCATTACCGTCAGGGAGCTGCGCAGCTTGTGCGTGCGCAGCGTATCGAACGCCAGCTTGATGTTTTCTTTGTAGTCCTGCCGGAGTTCAAATCGCGGTGACATCTGCGTCACTCCTTCTCGTCCGCCTGACTTCAGACCTCGGCGCGCAGTGCTTCAATCGGATCCAGCCGGGAGGCCCGCACCGCCGGATAGATTCCAAAAAACAGCCCCACCGATGTGGACAGCGTGAGCGCAATCACGAACGCCCGGAGCGGCGTCACGATGGGGAACGCCGTTGCCGCGGTTACCGCCGTGCCCGTCGCCACAGCCGCCACGATTCCTAGAAGTCCACCCACCGCCGCCATGATTGACGACTCCACCAGGAACTGCATCACGATGTGCCGGCGCCGCGCGCCCAGCGACTTGCGGATGCCGATTTCCCGAGTGCGTTCCGTCACGCTGGCCAGCATGATGTTCATGATCACGATGCCGCCCACCACCATAAACACCGACGTCAGCCCCACGGCGATCGAAAAGATGTTTCCCATCAGGCTGTCGAAGAGCCCGGTGATGGCCGTTGGCGCCACCAAGCCGAAATTGTCCCCGTCGTTGTAGGCCACTTTGCGCCGCGCCCGCATCACCGCGCGCGCTTCATCCTGTGACGATTCCATCCAGTCCGCTCCAATCGACTGGATGAGGACGAAGATCGAAGTCCGCGGGCCCGACCAGCTCTTGAGATAGGCTCCCAGCGAAATGTGCACGAAGTTGTCCTGCGACTGCCCGAGCACGCTGCCCTTTTCCTTGGCCACTCCCACGATTTCATACACGAACTGTCCCACGCGAAGGGGCTTGCCGATGGGGTCCGTGCTGGGGAAGAAGCGCTTCACGATGTCCATGCCCACAAAGCACACCGGGGCGCGGTGCGTGTCGTCCACTTCGCTGATGTACCGGCCGCTGCCGACCTCAATGCCACGCAGTTCGGCGAAGTTGGAGGTCACGCCCAGCAGCAGCACATCCTCGATCGTCTCGTTGCCGAAGCGCAGGTCGGTGCGCGCATCGTCCGCCGCGGCCACCTGCCGCGCCAGCTTCAGGTGCTCCTGCAAGTAGTGGTAGTCCTCCAGGGAAATCGGCGGCCGCTTCTGCGCCTTCACCCACTCCTCATAACTGGTGATGATCCCCATCTGGTTCACGATAAATACGTTGGCCCCGAGGTTGGCGATTTTTTCCGCTACGTACCGCGTCATCCCCTCGACGATGCTCATCACGATGACCAGCGTGAACACCGCCAGGATGACGCCCAGCAACGTTAGGAAGCTGCGCAGTTTGTGCGCGCGCAGAGCATCCAGCGACAGCCACAGCGTCTCTTGAAACGCCACGCTCGTCGCGCGGCTTTTCTCCTGAAGTGACAACACTTCCCCGCCTGCTGGACCCCGATCAGTCATGTCTAATAGACGTTCCGCATGCCCGGAATGTTCGCCCAGTTTGCGAATTCTTTCCTTTTCGCCAATCCTTCTCCTTCTTCCTTTACGCTGCCGCCCGCCCAGGCAGTACAATCCGTCGCATGAAACTCTCCCGCCGCCGGCTGCTCCTCGGCAGCGCCTCGGCCGTTGTGCTGGGCGCCGGCGGGTACAAGCTCTTGCGCGGATTCGAGGACGAACCGTCGCAGGAAGTCTTGCAGTCTTTGCCGGCCGCGCTTCGCGGCACCGCACTCGATATGCACGTGCACATCCTCGGCACCGGAGCTGGCGGCACCGGCTGCTGGATGCACGCTGACATGCAGAGCAGCATCCAGGCCCGCGCGGGACTCTGGAATCTCGACCTGCGCATTGCGCAACCCGACCTCGACGCACGCTACGTGGACTACCTTCTCCGCCGCATACACGGCGCTGGATTCCTCAAGCAGGTGGTGGCTCTGGCGATGGATTACACATACACCATCCGAGGCGAGCGCGACGCCGCGCGCACGCCGTTCTTCACGCCCAACGACTACGTCGCTCGCCTCGCTGCCGCGAATCCAGAATTTCTTTTCGGAGCATCCATTCACCCATACCGCCCCGACGCCTTGGACGAACTCGACCGCGTGGCCGCGCTCGGCGCCGTGCTGGTGAAGTGGATTCCCAACGTCCATGGCATGGACCTCGCCGACCCGCGCTGCCGTGCCTTCTTTCGCCGCCTCGCCGAGCACAAAATCGCTTTGCTCGTTCACGTGGGCGACGAGCAGGCCATGGCCATCGCCGGGCAGGAGTTCGGCGATCCGCGGCGCCTGGTGGCTCCGCTCGAAGACGGCGTCACCGTTATCGCCGCCCATGTGGCCTCGCTCGGCTCGCGCGATGGCCGCAGTAATTTTGAGCATCTCCTGGACATGTTTCCCAACTGGCCGAACTTGTTCGCGGACACCTCGGCGCTCACGCTCTTTACGCGCTGGCGCGTGCTGCGCGAAGTAGCCGAACACACGGAAATCCACTCGCGCCTTGTCCACGGCAGCGATTTCCCGCTCCCGCCTGCCACTTCTCTCTACTTCGGTAGAATCGCCTTCCGCGATTGGTGGCGTGCGTGGCTCCGCGAGAACCCCTTTCGCCGCGAGTTCTTGGTCAAACAAGCCTGCGGCCTTCCCGCGTCCACTTATGCACGCGGTTACGAAGTTTTAGCGCCGCGCCTCCGTAGCCTGGGTAAGCGTGCTCCGTCCACCCTCGCTTAGCGCTGTACTCGCGGCGCGCTTTGCGGTAAAAGAGAGGCTCCCCAGGGGTGGGGAAATCCAAAAAACTTTTGCGCCGGGCAACTTGTGCCGGCGCCTGTGAGGCTGAAATGAAGCGAATCGTGGTGACTGTATTTTCTTTGACGCTGGCGCTTGCTCTAGCTGCAAGTCCAGTTTTTGCGCAGGCCGCCCCGGCAGCCGCGCCGGCGGCTCCGGCGCTGAGCGGCCGTGAAGAAGCGGTGCGCAATTTCAGTGACGCCGCCGACAAGCTCGTGCGCCTGGCGGAAGCCATGCCGGCGGAGAAATACACCTGGCGGCCCATGGAAGGCGTGCGCTCGGTGAGCGAAGTTTTTCTGCACGCGGCCGCCGGAAACTTCAACATCCCGCGGCGCATTGGCGCCCAGCTCCCCGCAGGCATCCAGATGAGCGCGGAGTTTGACAAGCAGACCACCGACAAGGCCAAGGTCATCGAAATCCTCAAGCAGGCCGTGGAGCACGCGCGCGGGGCCATGAACAAGCTGGAGGAAGCCGACCTCAGCAAAACTTCACCCTGGTTCGGCGGGCGACAGGCCACCTACCGCGAAATCATGTTCTTCATCGCCAGCCACAACCACGAGCACCTCGGCCAATCGATCGCTTACGCGCGCATGAACCACGTCACGCCGCCGTGGACCGAAGAAGCCCAGCAGCGTCAGCAGCAGGCCCCGCCCAAAAAGCAGCCATAACGAAGCAGGAGCTTGCGACCAGAATAATGAAAAGGGGCGACTTAGTTGGTCGCCCCTTTTGCCGATAGCCAGAGCTTGTTTGCGTTTCTATTTCTTATTCGCGAACAACTTCCCTTGCCGCACGGCTTTGCTTCCTTCCAGTTTCAACAGCGCTTCTTTCAGAGGAAGCCCACCGCCGAAGCCGTGCAGTTTGCCGTCGCCGCCGATCACGCGGTGACAAGGCACCACCACCGGCGCGGGATTCGTCGCGCAGGCCCGGCCCGCGGCCCGCGCCGCGGCCGTAGGAAGGCCCACGCGCCGCGCCAGTTCTCCGTAAGTCAGCGTCTCGCCGTACGGAATCGCGCACAGCGCCCGCCAGATCCGCAACTGGTGCGGCGTGCCCTGCAAGTCCAGCGGCACATCGAATTCCTTCCGCCGGCCGGAAAAATACTCCCGCAATTGCTTCACCGCCGCCGCCAGATGGGCCTGCGCTTCCGCGTCGCCTCGCGCCGGGCGAATCCTTCGCGCGTCGAACTCGATGCGCCACAGCCCGCGCGAGGTCGCCGCCACTCCCAGCGTTCCGATCGGCGTCTGTATCCGCGCTGCCGCCGTGGCTTTTTCCGTTCCATCACCCGTGGATTCCATCGTTTTTCGTCCCATGGTGCCGGACCTCTTGTGTTTAACTATAGTGCAACTTCACAGAAATTAACTTTGAAGTTAACTGGTCATCGGAGTATCAACACGCCTCTACTACCTTTGAGGTTTCCCGGCGACCCGCACATGCGCCTTCGAACCTTCGACTACCGCCACGCTGAGCTGATCCTCGCGCGCAAGTGTCGTCTGAAGGCCGAAATTGAGTATATTCTGTGCAGCCTTCAGCTCGACACCTGCTACCACATTCGCCGCGGCCAGCCGGTGCTTCCTCATCGCCAGATTCAGCGCGCCTTCGCGGAGAGCGGCTGGTATTCCGAAGCCGCGGCCAGCCCCCTCACCGGCGCTCGCACGTGCTTTGACCTCTCCAAGAACGGCGTGGCCATCGAAATCGAGACCTCTTCGCGGGAGTATCTTTACCGCGACTATTTCCGCTTCATGCTCGCCGAATCGCAGGGAATTCTCCGCGTCGGCATCATTATCCTGCTGGATGAGACTCTTCGTGCCGCCGAGCCCCACGCATTCCGTTGCGTGTCTCCGCGCCTCGACGATGTCATTTACGATCTGCGCTGCCTCAACAGTTGGATCTCCGTGCCCATCTGGGCCGTGGCATTGCGTTAGCGGCTTCAGCCAACCGCTGCCAGCCTGCTAGAATCTTACACTTGGTTGATGCCATGCTCCACCGCGCCCCATTCCGGATCGCAATTTTCGCGTGCCTCGCGCTTGCGCTGGCTGCGGCTGCGGACGTGCCCCGCCAGGACAGCCGCGCGCTTTCGCCCGATGAAATCCGCGCCCTGGTGGATCGCGCCATCACTAACCAGCACCGCAACGACGACGCGCTCGCCGAATACGAGCGCCGCGAGCAGCGCCAGGCCCGCAAGGATGAGTCCGACACCTTGCTCTCCGAGGATAAGACGTTTCGCGTGGTGCCCACCGGCACCGGCACTCTCCGACTTCTGCTCGAGGAAAATGGACGCCCGATTTCCCCGGAACTCCACCGCCGGCAGTTGCGCGACCTCGAGCAGGCTCTCCGCTGGGCCCTGGAGCCCGCCGAGGGCAAGCAAAAGCGCCGCGTCGAGAAATTCGACAAGCGCAGCCGCGAGCGTACCGAGATGGTGGACGCGCTTCGCGACGCCTTTCTATTCACCTGGCAGGGCCGCGAAGCTTCGAACGGCCGCGCTCTTGTCCGCCTGCTCTTTGAGCCGAATCCTGCTTTCAAACCCCGCTCGCGCAATACGGAAATGTTCCGCCATGCCCGCGCCGTGGTATGGATTGACGAGACCGCCGCGCAGTTGGTTCGCATCGAAGCGGAAATTGCCACGGACATCTCCATCGGCGGCGGTTTCCTGGGGAAGATTTATCGCGGCGGCCGCTTCGTTCTGGAGCAGTCACAGGTCGCGGAAGGCGTGTGGTTCCCCGTCCGCTACGATTACAATTTTGCGGGGCGCAAAATCTTCTTTGGCTTCGAGCTTCACGAGGTCACGCAGGCCTCCGGCTACCGCCGCATCGGCCCCCCGAAGGAGGCGCTGGCCGCCGTACGTCACGAATTGAGCAACGCTTCGCCCGCCCCCGCCTCCCATTAGCCCGCGCAGGCGTATAATCGCGGTGTTGGGACGCAATTTCGTCCTCGTCGTAGGGAGGTTCGCATGACTCGCCGCATTCTTGCCGTGTTCGTCGCCGCGCTTTTTGCACTGGCGTGCTCCGCGCCCGCAATAGCGTCGCAGGCCGCGCCACCGCAGAAACAGCCGCCCGCAAAAAAAGCCAAGAAAGTTTGGACCAACGAAGACCTGGAAGCCCTCCGCCCGAGCGGCGTCGCCTCGAGCGCAACGCCCTCCACTGTTCCTTCGGCGGCCGCGGAAGCTCCCACTGGCGCGCAAATCGCCGCCAAGTCCGCTGCGGAGAAAAAAGATAAGGAAGAGGACCCCGTCGAAAAGCTCCGCAAACGGCTCACGCCTCTGCGCGAGGAAATCGATTCCATCGATACCCAGCTCCGCTCGCTGCGCCAGGGCCGTGTTTCCGGCCGCACCACCGGCGGCGGCATGGACGTCAGCAAGACCGCCGGCGGCATGAACACCGACGATCAGATCGCCCAGCTCGAAAAACGCCGCGGTGATCTCCTGCGCCAGATTGCCGCCATCGAGGACGAGGCCCGCCGCGCCAGCATCGCTCCCGGCGCCATCCGATAAGAGATTGCGGCCTGAGACAGCGCGTCGGCCGTAAAGTTATCCGGGTATTTTGGTGCGAACCTGAAACCTGGTGCCTGACACCTATTACTTTTTCCGCTGTTCTCGCCGGTAGGCAATCGACTCGAGAATCTGCTTGAATCGCGGATGCTCGCGCACGTTCTTCAGCAGCGGGTCGCGCTGGAACCACTCCCCACGCTCGTCGCCCAGCCGCACTGCGCGATCCAGCGCTTCCAGCGATTTGTCGGTTTCGCCAAGCACCGCATAAAACTCTGCGGGATCCAGCGCAGCGCGGGTTGTTGCCGCCGTGAATTTCAGTACTTCTGCGTCCATTTCCTTCAGTGCCTCGGTTCGCTTTCCTTCCAAGGCCAATAGGAGTGCCCAGCTCGCCCGTGTAAAATAATTCTTTCGGCTGCTCGGCATCGCGCGTTCCAAAGTTTGCCGCGCTTTGGAAAGCTGGCCCGCGATAAGGTACGTCTTTGCGACGTTCCGCACCGCCACCATGTTCTGCGGAGCCTGCTCCACGACTTTCACGCTTACTGCGATGGCCCTCTCTGTATCTCCAATGTTTTGGAGAGCCTCGGCATGGACGATGTGCACAGGGAAGAACAACGGGTCGAGGGCGATCGCCTTCTGATATGGATCCTCGGCCTCTGCGTAATCCCCGTTCATCGTGTGGTACATCGACAGCGCAGCGAAGGCAGTTACGTCATTCGGGTTGTCCTTCAAAGCTCTAGCCACTTCGCCCGGCGCAAGCTCTTTCCTCCCCGTATAGAGATAAATCGTCGCCAGCGCCGAGTGGGCGCGGCCGCACTCCGGGTTGTCCTTCAAGGCTTTGCGAATCTCTTCTTCTGCCCTATAGAACAAATTGGTGTCATTGGAAGAACCGGACAGCACCTCGACCGCAAACATGAAGCCATAGTTCGCGCGAGCCTCCGCAAAGTGCGGATCGAGTTCGAGCGCGCGCAGCAGCATTTTCTGCACTTCCGGAATATCCAGCCGGGACATGGCAATTAACTGCGAGCGGTCGAAATACTCATTCGCCTCCGGAATTTTCGACGCCAAGCCGCCGCTTTTCAGCCGCGGCCGACCGTCTGCTGGCGCTGACGCGCCCGGCGCGCCCGGCTTCAGAGCGATTCCCGCGAGGACCAACGCCAGCAACGCAATCGCCGCGCCCGTCCACAGCCACGGCTTTCCACCGCGCGCTGGTTGCTGCACCACTTGCGTCACGCTGGTATCTGAGCGCAGCGCTTCCAGCGCCGCGCGTACTTCGCTGGCTCGCTGATATCGCTGCCCCGGCTCCTTCGCCAGGCACCGCTGGATTACCGCGCGCAGCCCTGCCGGCACACGCTCCGGCAATATTCTCGGCGGCTCGCGCAAAATAGCCGACGTCATCTCGAAGCCCGTCTTTCCCTGGAACGGCAGCGCGCCCGCCGCCATTTCGTAGAGCAACACTCCCAGCGCCCAGATGTCGCTGCGCGCGTCCGCCGGCTGTCCGCTCAGCACTTCCGGTGCAATAGCATGCAGAGTTCCCACCACGGTTCCCGCCTGCGTCAGATCGCGCCCGGAGCGCGTCACCTCCGCCAAATCTTCGTCGCGCAACTTCTTGGCCAGCCCGAAGTCCAGAACTTTCGCCCGCCCGTCCGGCGTAATCATCACGTTCGACGTCTTCAGGTCGCGGTGAATCACTCCGCGGTCGTGCGCGTGCGCCAGCGCATCGGCAATCTGCGTCCCGTAGCGCAACGCCGCGTCGCTTGGCAAACCTGCGTCCGGCACCATCGCCGCCAGCGGCTTCCCTTCTACGTGCTCCAACGCGATGTACGCCCGCCCTTCGGCCTCGCCTACTTCGAATATCGTGCAGATGTGCGGATGGTTCAGCGACGACGCCGTGCGCGCTTCGTTCAGCAGCCGCGCCCGCGCGTTCTCGTCCGCACTCATTTCGACGGGCAGAAGCTTCAGCGCAACTTCGCGCCCCAGCTTCGTATCCCGCGCCAAATACACTTCGCCCATCCCGCCCGCGCCCAGCCGCGCGCTCACTTCGTAATGCGCAATGCGTTTTCCAACCATGGGATGTGTTCGCTGCGCTTCAATTCTACTACGGCCAGTAGTCAATCACGCCGCGCGCCGCCTCGTTTTCCTTTAACTTTCGCAGCCGGTAACCGAACGGCCGCGCCGTGCTGCCCCGATAGGTCTCGTTGATGCAGAACATCACTTCTTCGAAACGGATTGTCCGCCCCGGCGTCCATTCCGGCTTTTGTTGGAACGACTCGATTCGCAAGTGCCAGCCCTGTGCGCCGTCTCCGCGCTCCACCAGGTCCGGCAACGGTGGAAGCCGCTTCAGCCGCCACTGCTCTGCCTTTTGGCGAAAATATTGCGCCAGGAAATTCGGCTGCTCTTCCGGCGCTCGCAACAGCGCTTCCGGGTCGTACTCGCGCCCTCCGCGGTATGCTTCCCCCGCCGGTGGCCGGTTCAGCAGATAGACGTGCGGCCGCGCCGGCGTCACGCCCATTTGTGTTTCGCCGACCACTTGGAAATACTCGCCGTGGTAACGGATCGTAAGCAAGTACTTCCACTCCGGCTTGGGCCGGCAGCTCGCCACGCGCAAGGCCCACGCATCTTTCTCTCCGCCGCGCGTGACCTCGTCGGCAACCGGCGGCACGCGCCGTTCGTACGCTTGCCGGCGCATGCCTCCCACAATCCACGCCACAATCGCCAGCGGCAGCGTTCCTGGCGATTCCTCGGTAAGCACCGCCGCCAGCGTCCGCCAAATTCCCTCCACCGTGAAGTAGGCGAGCACCCAGGTGACCGGATGCATCGCAAAATAAAATAACCCCACGGCGCCCATGGCAAACGCTGCGCCTTCTCCCGGGACGCCCTGCGTGGCCTGCACGGTCGCGCCCACCTGCTGATTGAAGGAGCTGTACATCACATGGAAATACCACGCGATTAAACCGCCAAAGCAGATCACGCCCTCCATTATCCCGGAGAGCGCCGTCGCTCGCGGCCAATTGAAGCCCACCTCGCCGAACAGCTCTCGCCGCCACCGCCCCGGCAGCAACGAGAAAACGGCTGCAATCAGGTAGCTCCACATGGAAGGGATTCCGCCCGCGCATTATACGCCTTGCCGCCGCCGCAATTCTCTTTTCCACCCGCCAACGAAAGCCGCTTTTCACAGATGACAACTGGAAGGAGTAAGATATTCATGCTTGCGCTCGCGGAGTCCATCCATGCGTTTGCTCCGCCTCAATTCGACATCGCTCCGAGCCCGCTTTTCTATTTTCACTTTTCCATTTTCTGTCTTTTTCTGTGTTTATCTGTGTTCATCGGCGGTTGCTCTTCTTTCTTGTTCCGCGCAGCTTCCCTCTGACGACCAATTCCGCGCGCTCCGCGAAGCCATGGTCCGCGAGCAGATTGCCGCCCCGCGCTTCACCGGCGCGCCACCCGTGCGCGACGCGCGCGTGCTGGACGCCATGCGCCGCACGCTGCGCCATCTCTTTGTTCCTGCTGCGCAGGCGCCTTCCGCCTACGAAGACCGTCCGCTGCCCATCGGGCACGGCCAGACCATCTCGCAGCCCTACATGGTCGCCATCATGACTGAGCTGCTCGAAACGAAAAAAGAACATCGCGTGCTGGAAATCGGCACCGGCTCCGGCTACCAGGCCGCTGTGCTTTCTCCGCTCGTTGCCGAAGTGTCCACCATCGAAATTGTCGAGCCGCTGGGCCGCGAGGCCCGCGACCGCCTGAAAAATCTCGGCTACAAAAATATCAACGTGCGCATCGGCGACGGCTATCTCGGCTGGCCCGAAAAAGCGCCATTCGACCGCATCATTGTCACCGCCGGCGCCGACCACATCCCCATGCCGCTGGTCGAGCAGCTCGCTCCCGGCGGGCGCATGGTCATTCCGGTCGGCCCGCACTGGCAAACGCAAATCCTCAAGCTCATCGTCAAGGGCAGGCGCGGCCCGCGCGATTTTCGCGCCGAAGACATCATGCCCGTCGTCTTCGTGCCGCTCGTCCGCGAAAAAAAGTCCGACTAGTCCGCCATTCCTTCTCTCTGCAATCCTTTCACTCGCCACTTTGAAACTCTTCACCGCGTGGACACTTCAACCCTTCGCCTCTATACTGCCTGCCGTATGCCCGACCCTCGTTCATCTCATCCGTACTACATGCACGACGCCATACTCGCTCAGCCTGGTTGCATCGACCGCATGCTCAGCACCCAGCGCAACATCATCGAGCGCGCCGCCGAGTCCGCCGCCGCAAAAAAGAGAATTATCTTCGCCGGCATCGGTACCTCCTTCAACGCTGCCCGCCTGGGCGCATTTTTTCTGCGCACGCTCACGGCGGGGCGCGCGCTGGTCGCCGTCGAGCAGTCCTTCGAGTTTATCCACTACCCGCTCGCCCTTGGCTCCGATGATGCCGTGGTTCTCTCCAGTCATCGCGGCTGGAAAAATTTCTCCGTCGAGGCGCTCAAGCGTGCCAAGGCCGCCGGCGCGCTGACCATCGCCGTCACCGGCGAACTGGGCGGCGAAGGCATGGGCCTCGCCGACTTCCGTATCTCCACCTGCGAGCAGGAAAACTCCTTCGCGCACACGAAGAGTTTTTCCACCGCGCTCGCAGCGCTCGCGTTATTTGCGGTTCGCGTTGCGCAACATCGCAAATTGCTTTCGAGTGAAGGCGATGGCACGCAACTGCTTCAGGAGATCGAAAATGTTTCCGCGCGCATGCGCAACGCGCTCGCCTGCGAAGCCGCCTGCGCCGCCGCCGCGAAGGAAATCGCCGCGCGCGCCCGCTTGCTTTTCGTCGGCGCCGGCCCGCAGTGGACCCTCGCCAGCGAGGCGTCGCTGAAGGTGAAAGAGACCAGCTATTTCCACACGGAGGGTCTCGAGACCGAGGAATTTCTCCACGGCCCGTTTTCCGAAATGGATTCGCGCGCTTCGCTCGTCGCCCTGCTGGTGGACGACTCCGCCACAGAGCAACCTTCGCCCGCGTATGCGCGGCTTGTCCAGGCCCTGCGTGCTGTCGGCGAACTCGGAGTCCATCGCGTCGCAATTGTTTCGCGCCGCTCCGCGAATTCGCCAGCGCCCTCGGATATTCCCGCCGAGCGCGTCATCGAGTTTCCCGGCGTCCCCGAATGGCTTTCCGCATTTACGCACCTGATTCCGATTCAGTTCCTCAGCTACTATCTCGCGCTGGCCCGCGGCAGCAACCCCGACACCGGCCGCCAGCACGAACCCGCCCACGCCCGCGCGCAAGCGCTGTTCAAACTCTGATTGTTATTGCCCCCTCGACGAATTCTTTGCTGTGGCCGAATTTCGATTTTCGAATTTCGGTTTTCCGTAGTGTTGCGCAATTCGCGTCCGTTCCCGCAGGCATCGGTTTTTATTTGCTTCCGGAGTGTTAAGATAAATCCCTCGGCCCACGGCTCCGCCGTTCCTTCTCGGTGGTAGGCAGCCATGAAAATGCAATCCAATCGCGCTCGCGTTTTGTGCGGCGGTTTTTTTCTCTTCTTTCTCTTCATTTTCGTTTCTCCTGCATTTTCTCAGCGCGCCGCGCGCGCCACGGTGGACGGCATCGTTACCGAAGCCGACGGCACTCCCGTGGCCGGCGCCAAAGTTGTGCTCCAGACTTCCGACGGAAAAAATCCCCGCGGCGCCCGGACCGACGCCAAGGGCCGTTTCGCGTTTCGCTCGCTGCGTCACGGCTTTTACGACGTCCGCGCCTCCCGCCAAAAACGCTCCTCGGAGTGGGTGCGCAACCTCGTCGTCCGTTCCAACACGAAGGTCACCGTCACGCTCGTCCTTCCCGAAAAGAACTCGCCATAACGCGTGCTCGTTGATTTTCTCCGCTCTGCAACCCTCGTCTTTCGCCGCGCATCGGTATCTAATAACTGACGGTATCTGCTCGTTAAATTTCGGAGGTGTATGATGCGCAAATATTCTCCGGCCCTGCTCGCCGCGTTGCTCTTCTTTTTTCCTTCGAGCCTGTTGGCACAATCCGTTCCAGCGCAAAAATCCGCTGCGCCTGCTTCCGCCACAAGCGCGGAAGCCTCAGCCACGAAGCTTCCGGTCAAGCGCGTAGTGCTCTTCAAAAACGGCGTGGGCTACTTCGAGCATCTCGGCCGCGTGCGCGGCAATCAGGACGTGAGCATTGACTTCACCAGCGGCCAGCTCAACGACGTTCTGAAGTCGCTCACTGCCCTGGACCTCGGCTCCGGCCGCATCACCGGCGTCAGCTACAACTCCGACGCGCCGCTCAGCCGGCGCCTGGCCGCGCTGCGCTTGCCGCTCAACGAGCAGGCCACCGTGGCGCAATTTCTCGGCGCGCTGCGTGGCGCGCGCATCGAGGTGCGCAGCGGCGTCGCCGTGTACACCGGCCGGTTGCTCAGCATCGAGCGCAAAACGCGCGTGGCAGGAGGCACCACGCTCGAAGTGGATGTCGTTTCGCTCGTCACCGAAGCGGGCGAGCTGCGCACCTTCGAGCTTAGCTCCACCACCTCCGTGCGCATTCTCGAGCGCGAACTTTCCCAGGAAGTGAATCGCTACCTGGGCCTCGTGGCTTCCATGCGCGATCGCGACCTCCGCCGCATGACCATCTCCACCGCTGGTTCCGGCGAGCGCCCGCTCTTCGTCAGCTACATCAGCGAAGTGCCCGTGTGGAAGACCACCTATCGCCTCGTGCTGCCCTCCAAGGCCAACGCCAAGCCGCTGCTGCAAGGCTGGGCCATCGTGGACAACACCGTCGGCGAAGATTGGGAAAACGTCGAGCTGTCCCTCGTCGCCGGCGCGCCACAGTCCTTCATCCAGAATCTCTCGCAGCCGTATTACTCGCGCCGCCCGGTCGTGCCCCTGCCGGAGTCCGCGCAGCTCACCCCGCAGACACACCAAGCCACGCTCGCCACAGGTACGGGCCAGCTCACTGGAAATGTCGCGGATCCCACTGGCGCAATCATCCCGGGCGCGACCGTGCGCGTCTATGACGAATCGAACAACCTCATCGGCGAAACCACCACCGATGACGACGGCGATTACGAATTCGAATCGCTACCCTTGGGCAATCATCGCGTCGAAGTCGAACAGCTGGGCTTCCAAAAAACGGTGTTTGGCGGCGTGAATGTGTCCGCCGGTCAAAACGTGCAGAATGCTCAGCTCAACGTCGGCGCGCTTGCGGAAACCGTTACCGTCGAAGCCCGCGCAGCTTTCCCCCGCGCTCCCAAGGCTGCACCGGGGATTGCTGGAGGTCGGGGCGGCGGCATCGCTGGTGGCAGCTTAGGACGGCTAGATATGTTTGCCACTCTTTCGCCCGGCGTGGCTCGCGAACGAGCCGTGGCCGCTGCGCAGGGACAGGAACTCGGCGACCTCTTCGAATACAAACTGAAAGAGCGTGTCACCATCCGCAAGAATCAGTCTGCACTCGTTCCTATCGTCCACGCGGAAATCGGCGCAGAAAAAGTTTCCTTGTGGAACGAATCGCAGGGCAGCCCGCGCCCGCTGCGCGCGCTGTGGCTCACCAACTCCAGCAACCTCACCCTCGACGGCGGCAGCTTCAGCGTCCTCGAAGACGAAACTTTTGCCGGCGAAGGCCTCCTCGACCCGCTCAAGCCCGACGAAAAGCGCCTCCTTAGCTACGCGATGGACCTCAGCATGATGGTGGACACCAAACAAGAGAGCGAATCGCAGCGCGTCACCCGCGTGCGAATTTTGCGCGGCGTGATGATTCACACTTCCGAACTGCGCGAGCGCAAGACGTTCACCATCCGCAACGAAGACACCGCCGCGCGCACCGTCGTCATCGAGCATCCGGTGCGCTCGGGCTGGAAGCTCGCCAAGGACCTCATTCCGGCGGAGACCACGCCCTCCTATCATCGCTTCCGCGTCGCGGTCGAGCCCAAGAAAACCACCGCGCTCGTGGTCAATGAATCACATTTGCTCGACTCCAACTATGCCATCACTAATCTCACCGACGACCAGATTGCGCTGTTCCTCCGGCAGAAGACCATCAACGCCGAAGTGGAGGCCGCGCTGCGCCGCATCGTCGCGCAGAAAAACGTTGTGGCGGGTTTCTCCATGCAAATCAATCAGCGCAATTCGCAAATTCAGAAAATTTTCGAGGACCAGCAGCGCCTGCGCGAAAACATGAAAGCACTCAAGGGCAGCGCCGAGGAAAAGGCTCTTCTTCAGCGCTACACCGCGCAGCTCAACGATCAGGAAACGCGCTTGGATGCACTGCGGAAGGAACTGGCCGATCTCGAAGCCCAGCGCCAGAAAGCGCAAGCGGATCTCGACAAGCTGGTGCAGGATTTGACGCTCGACGTCACGCTTTAGCGGGAAATGTGTGGGGGCGCTGCTTGCTGCGCCCCTTAGGTGTCATCCTGAGTCCCGATGCATTGGATCGGGACGAAGGATCTCGCTTGCGGATTATCTTTTCTTTGCCGGCGTCACCGCAATCCCGGCCGCCTTCAAAATTTCCACGTTTCCATTCGAATTAATCAGCCGCAACACGCAACCGCCGCTGCCCATTTTTCCGGTCAGCGCGCTTCCGCCCACTTCTCCGGTCACGGAGATGGCGTGCTCACTGATCACTTTTCCGAACGACGTGCGCGCCTCCACGTCGTAGTTTGTGCCGTCCGGCACATACACGCGCATGACTGAAAACGTCGTCCGTGCCGCAATCGGCTGGCAGCCCGCGTGTCCATTGGCGCGCACTTCCACCGATCCGTTCTGGTTGTCCACGTCCACCGCGCCGCCCACGCCGTCGAGCGACACGCCGCCGAACGACGTGCGCACGTTGGCCGCGCCGGTCACGCCGGACGCCTGCACGCCTCCATTCGAATTTTCCGCGGTGAGCGAACCTTCGATCTGACTGGCGCGCAGCAGGCCGAAGCTCGTCTTCACGTACGTGTCGCCGCCCGCGTCCAGCAACGTGACGCTGCCGTTGCCGGAAACGATGCGCACTCCTTTCTTTACGCCGCTCACGTCAATCGACCCGAACGACCCGCGCACGCTGGCCGCGCCGCCAATCGTCCGCAGCGTGACGCGCGCGTTCGAGTTGGTCGCGTCCACGTTGCCGGTGATGTCCGACGCGTCAATTTCTCCAAAGCTGGTCTTCAAGATGGCGCTGCCGCGCGCCTGCCTCGCGAAAATTTTCCCGTTTGAATTTTCCACTTCCAGCGCCCCGCCAACGTCGCGCACATCCACCGGGCCGAAGTTGGTTCGCACCGTGAGGTATTCGCCCACGCGCCCGCCGGTGATTTTCGAATTGGTCGCCGTCACGCGCGCCCATTTTTTCAAGTCGTCGAAGGTGATGGAGCCGAAGCTGGTGGCCAGCTCCGCGGTGCCCGCAACGCCGCGGGCATCCACCCCGCCATTCTGGTTTTGCACGATCAGGTCGCCGCGGATGGCGCCTACCGTCACGCCGCCGAAGGAATTCGTCACGCTGGATGGCCCGCCCGCGTCGCTCAGCTGCACTTCGCCGTTGCTGTTGTGGAGCGTCACGCCGCGGCTGACCTTGGTCACTGCCACGCGGCCGAAGCGGTTGCGCAGGCGCAGCACGCCTTCGATATCGTTCACTGTAACCGCGCCATTGCTATTGGTCACCTCCACATCGCCCGTGTTGTTGGCCACTTCCACCGCGCCAAAGGAATTTTCCAGCCGCTGCGTACCCCGCCCGTCGCGGAACGTCAGTGTCCCGTTCGAGTTTTCGATTCCCGCGCTGGCTTTCAGCCCCGTCACCGCCACGTTTCCAAAGCGGTTGCGCACCTCCAGCGGCGCCGTCTCCGGCAAGCTCACGTCGTAGTTCACCGAGTACCCGATGTTTCTCCGGTTCCAGAAGCTGTCTTCCTGCTGCGGGTACTTCGTCTGAATGAAAATGCTGCCCGTGGTCAGCACCGCGATTTCAATCCGGTTGCAGTAATCTTTCGCATCTTCCAACCGGTTGGCAGAGCAGCGCAGGCTCGCACGGATCTGCACCTCCTTCAACTGGTGCGTGTGCACCGTGATGCTCCCCATGCGATGCTCGAAGCGCACCGCTTGTCCCGCCGTCCAGGGCACGGTCTTGGCGAATTCGCGCGTGAATTCTTCGCGCGGAGTACGGTCTGCCGCTAATGCCGCCGGCGCCGCCAGCAGAATCACCAACGCTGTTGCAGCCGCGGTTTTGTGCCGCCGGGTTGTGCCGCTTGTTTTGTGGACCCTCATCTCAGTTCTCCCGTAGTACTTCTTCCAGCGTGCGCTGCTTTTCCTGATACATCGTCGTCAATTCCCGCCGCAGGTGCGCGTTGTACTTGTTTCCTTCCGCCTGCCGCCGGCAATCCGCGATGGCCGCGTCGAGCACCAGCAATTTCTCGCGGTAGTTCGCCAGCAGCGGCGTGTTGGCGTTGGCCAGCTTGGGCTGCGCCAGCGCCGCCAGCTTTTCGATGGACTGCACGTAGGCTGCTTCCGCCGTTTCCGTTTCCTTGAGCGTCTTGTCGGTCAGCAGCCGCCGCTCGGCATCCGGCGTCACTGGCCCAGGCGCCGTGCGCTGCGTCAGCATCCACGCGCTGGTGACGGTAAGCGCCAGCAGCGCCACTGTTGCCGCAGCCATCTGCCAGTGCGCCGCGAATCCCTGCCACAGCCACGCGAAACTCCATCGTGCCCCGCGTTCCTGCTCTGCTTGCGCTTCTTCTTTCAACCGCGCCTGGATCTTTGTCCACAACCACGGAGCTTCTTCGCGGCGCTGCAGCGTCCGCGCGGCCACGGAGAGTTCGTTCCACTCCTCCAGCTCCGTCCGGCACGCCGCGCATTCCTTCGCGTGCGACTCCAGCGCCGCCAACTCCGCCGGCTCCTGCTCTCGCAGCGCTCGTTCCAAATCCTTGCATTCAACTTTCATGGTTCGCTCTCTTCCTGCTCTTGGCCTGTCATCCTGAGCGAAGCGAAGGATCCTTCTATTCGCCGCGCTTTGTTTATCCTGTCCACTATTCAGTTCTCTTCAGCATTTCCCGCAATTCCCGTTTGGCCTCGAACAGCCGGTTTTTCGACGCCGCCTCGCTGATCTTCAGCATCGCTGCGATTTCCGCGTGCGAGAATCCTTCCACCTCGAAGAGCACGAACGCCGTGCGTTGCTTCGCGCCCAGCCGCGCGACGGACTTCTCCAGCGCCATGCGCAACGGGTGGTGTGGCGTGCCGGAGCTGGGGTGCAGCGCGTCCGGCGTCTCCGGCTCGATGGCCTCGTCTTCCGGGTGACGTTTCGCGCGCCGCCGCGCGTCCAGGCAGGTGTTCACCACGATGCGGTGCAGCCACGTGGCCAGTGACGCCTGCCCCTGAAAATTTCCGCGGCCCCGGTACGCCTTCAAGAACGCTTCCTGCACCGCGTCCTCCGCGTCCGTTTCGTTGCCCAGAAGATTCCACGCCACGCTTTTCATCCGCGCGCCGTGCAGTTTATAGAGCTGCTCGAACGCGCCGAGTTCGCCGCCGGCATACGCCTCCGCCAGAGACACTTCGCCCGCAGGGCGCGTGCTTTCGCTCTGCCGCGGTGCACTCTCGCGGGGATCCGGCAAACTCCGCTCCTTTACGAACGGCTGCGTTCCGATGACGCCCTCAATGTACAACGGCAGTCCCCGTCTGTCTCTGGCCTGTGCGACGCTCGCTCAACATCGCTGTTTCCGTCCCACACTTTGGACGCCGGAGGCTCCCGCCTCGTCGGTTGGCGCGTGCCTCAGCGAATTCCTGCCGACAGTGATTCGTTATCCTTTTTCTCTTTCTATTCGCCAAGACATAGCGCCGCTCCGATTCGCGGTGCAAGGATATCGGGTCATCGCTAAGTGCTGCGTTTTTGACCTGGTACTAATCCCCTCGTACTCTCGGGATTAGCCCCACCAGCCCATTGTTCCCGACTTGGGCCTCTCTTAATCTCCGCGTAACGGGTTGGGAGCTGCGCTGCGGGGACGACGGTTCCACAAGGGATCGTAAGCGCGCAACCCAACCCGCCAGATTTTCTTGCTCCCCTCTCTTCAACACTTTAACTTTCAACCTTCTTTCAGCTTGGCATCCTTCTTGCCCTCTACTACAGTCATGCGACGGCCGATGGCATCTAACGCATTGAAAAGTGAAGCGGCGGACTTCTCCTGCCGCCTCCTTTGGGCGACACCTTTTCTTCGACTGTCGGGAACGGGAGACACCGCATGACCGCTCGACGCCTGAGCCTGCGACGCTGGGCTGCCGCGCTGGTTTGCGCCAGCCTGCTGGCTCCGCCCACTCCTGCCGCCCAGCTCAAGAAGAAATCTGTCGAAACTTTCGACCGCTACGTCCGCCTTACGGAAGCGCGCATTGACGCCGAACTACGGAAATCCGATCCCTTTCTCTGGGTGGACTCTCTCGCCGAGACTACACGCGCGGCGGCCTACCTTCACTTGCGCCGCGGCGACGTGGTCATCGAAAAAATGCGGACGTTCGACAACGGCCAGCCCATCAAGGACGATGATTCGCTCATCCATCATTGGATGGGCACGGTGTTCATCCCCGGCGTCACGTTGCAACAAACCATTGACCTCGCCCAGCAATACAACCGCCATGCGGAAATTTACAAACCCGACGTCATGCAGGCTAAAATCCTTTCTCGCGACGGCAATGACTTCAAAGTTTTTTTTCGCTTTTACAAGAAAAAGGCCATGGTCACTACCGTCCACAACACCGAGCACGAGGTCCATTACATTCCTGTCGACTCGCACCGCTTGCAGACGCGCACCTGGACCACGCGCATTGCCCAGGCCGAAAACCACGACAAACCCGACGGCCCCGAAAAGCCCATCGGCAACGATAGCGGCTACCTCTGGCGACTGCATACCTATTGGCGCTACCTGGAGCGCGATGGCGGCACCTACATCCAGCTCGAATCCGTCACGCTTTCCCGCGACATCCCCGCTCTCCTCGACTGGCTCATTCGCCCCTTCGTCGAAGGCGTTCCCCGTGAATCCGTGGCCTTCACTCTAAGCACCACTCGCAAGGCCCTGATGGAATTTTACGCTTCCTCCCCTGCTGCAAAAACCAGTGAAAAATGATTCGTGCTGGCCGCTTCCTCGTTTTCTGATTTCCAATCTCCAATTACAGATTTGAATTTCTTCCTGTTCTTTAACTCTGTCACTCTGAAACCTTGTCACCCTGCCACTCTTTTACTTTCTTTCCCTCTTTCCCTTTTTTGCGTTCCGGACTAATCTCCAGTTGATGGGACCTCCCGCCTTCGGGTCCATGCCGAATTTCTACCAGCGCTTCGCCGAAATCGCCGGGCGCTTCGCAGGCCGCATCGCTGTGGAAGTGCAGCGCCCCGACCGTGTGGACTCCCACACATTTGAAGAGTTGTATCGCACCGCGGAATCCGTCGCGGCTTCGCTCCACGCCCGCGGCATTGCCCGCGGCGAGCGTTGCGCGATCCTCGCCGACAACGATTTCCGCTGGGTGGCTGCCTATCTCGGAGCCCAGCGCCTCGGCGCCGTCCCCGTTCCCCTGGACACCTCCTACAAAGCGGCGCAGATTGCCTCGTTGCTCCGCGATTCCGGCGCCAAACTGATTTTCGTCGCGCCGCGTTTTCTCGCCGCTGTCGGCGAAGCCATCGCCTCCTCGCGCTCGTCCGCGGACGTCATCCTGCTCCACGGCACTGCAGGCGACCTGACCACCTGGGAAACTTTTGTCGGCGAACTCGGAAGGTCGCCCGGCTTTCCGTGCCCCGCCACCTCCGCCGACCCCGCCGTCATCCTTTATTCTTCCGGCACCACCGGCGATCCCAAGGGTGTGGTGCTCACCCACGGCAATGTCCTTGCCGAGGCTGACGCCGTCTTCGACCGCATCCACCTCACGGAGTCCGACGCCCTGCTCGGCGTCCTGCCGCTTTTCCACGCGCTCGCGCAGGTCGCCAATCTCATGCTGCCGTTCTGTGTCGGCGCCAAAGTCGTCTTTCTCGAGCAGCTCAACACCACCGAGCTGCTTCGCGCTCTGCGTGATCGCGGCATCTCCGTCTTCGTCTGCGTTCCGCAGTTTTTTTACCTGATCCACCAGCGCGTCATGGAAAAGGTCGCTTCCTCCAACACCATTCGGCGGTTTCTCTTCCGCCGCCTGCTGCGCTTGAACGGCGCGCTGCGTCGCGGCCCGGGCATCAACCTCGGCAAAAAGTTTTTCCGCCCGGTGCACGCGTTGTTCGGCCCGCACATGCGCTTCTTCGTCACCGGCGGCTCGCGCTTTGATGGCGCCATCGGCGCCGACCTCTTCGACCTCGGCGTGGACATCCTGCAGGCCTACGGCCTCACGGAATGTTCCGGCGCCGCCACGCTGATGGAGTTCGGCGATTCGCACGTCACGGCCGTGGGAAAGCCCTTCAAGGGCGTGGATCTCAAGATTCTTCCGCCCGACGAGTCCGCCGAAGACGGCGCGCACGACGGCGAAGTCTGCATCCGCGGCGACATCGTCATGCAGGGTTACTTCAACCGCCCCGATGCCAATGCCGAAACGCTCCGCGCCGCCTGGCTGCACACCGGCGACCTTGGCTATCTTGACCCCGCGGGCCGCCTTTACATCACTGGCCGCCGCAAGGAAATCATCATCACCAGCTCCGGAAAAAATATTTATCCGGAGGAAATCGAATCGCACTATCTCCAGTCCGCGTGCATCAAGGAGATTTGCGTCCTGGGTCTTTCACGCCCGGGCGAGCCGGCCGCCGAGCGGCTCCACGCCGTGGTCGTTCCCAATTTCGACGTGCTGCGCCAGCGCAAAATCGTCAACGCTCGGGAAGTGCTCCGCTTCGAAATGGAAGGTCTCTCCGTCCAGTTGCCGCCCATGAAGCGCGTGCTCAGCTACGACATCTGGAACGAGGATTTGCCGCGCACCACTACGCGCAAGCTCAAGCGCTTCCAGATTCAGGAGCGCGTGCTGGCCGGCGCCGCGCCGGGCGAAACCACGGAGCCGCTCTCCACCGCGCGCGTCGTGCGCGAAGAAGATAGGGTCTGGGCCGCTGACCCGCGCGTCGCCCGCGCCCTCGCCGTGGTGCGCTCGGCCACGCGCACGCCCGACGCCGTCCATCCCGACGCCAATATTGAGCTCGAGCTCGGCCTCGACTCCATGGAGCGCGTCGAGTTGCTCACACAGTTGCAGGTCGTCTTCGGCTCGCGCGTTTCCGACGAGGTTTCCCACCGCATCTACTCCGTGCGCGAATTGGTCGACGCCGTCCTGCATCCCGACGCCGGCGGTGGCGAGCACGCGGCTGCGGATAGCGCCGTGGACCCTTGGGCAAAAATTCTGCACGCCGACCTCGAGGACGATCCCCTCCTGCACGAGGTGCTGCGCCCGCGACCCTTCAACGCCGCGCTGTTTTTTGTGGCGCTGAAGTTCGCCTACGTTTTTGCCTGGATTTTTATGGGCTTCCGCGTCCGCGGCCGGGAAAATCTCCCGGAAAAAGGGCCGTTTCTGCTGTGCCCCAATCACGAAAGTTATCTCGACGCATTTTTGCTGGTCAGCGCGCTGCCTTACCGCCACTTAAAAAATTTGTTTTTCGTCGGCGCCAGCGAATATTTCGCCACGGCTTTCACCGCATGGCTCGCCCGGCAGATGAACGTGGTTCCCGTGGACCCCGACACGAATCTCATCCGCGCCATGCAGGCCGGCGCCTTCGGATTGCGCCATGGCAAAGTGCTGATTCTTTTTCCCGAGGGCGAGCGCACCATCGACGGCGAAATTAAAAAATTCAAAAAAGGCGCGCCGATTCTTTCCCTCAACCTTGACGCGCCGATTGTTCCCGTGGCTCTGGAAAACGTTTTTGAAATCTGGCCCCGCAGCCGTCCCTTCAATTGGGGCTCGCTTCTCCCCTGCTCGCGTTCTCGCGCCCGCGCTCGTATGTCCTTCGGGCCGCCCGTCGCTTTTTCGCCCACGGCTGCGTCCACCGCAGGCTGTGACGTCCTCGCGCCCGCCGTGCCTTCATCTGTCATCCTGAGCGAAGCGAAGGATCTCTCCTCACGGAGTGCAGCCGCCACCGCCATCGCGCCCGCTCCCTCCACCGGCGAAGCACTCTACTCGGCCGCTGCCGACCGCCTCCGCGAAATCGTCGCATCCATGATGCATTCCCTCCGCGCCTCGTAACCTGGGTCACTTCCGCTTTTTTCGCATCCACGCGGACTGCTCCCTGAATCTTTTGCGCCGGAAAATTCAGTCAGGGGAAATTCTCTCACCTGTACTTGGATCGCTTAGAGCGTAATGTCCACGAAAACTTTGTTTGCGGGCACGTCGTCTTCAGTGATGACCACTTTCTTGCAGTTTTTCTTCAACAGTTCAATCGTCTTCGCGTCCGGCACCGGGTGGATGTCGCCGTACACATTGCGCTTGGTGGAGATCAGCGCCACGCCGTTTTTCCCTTGCCCCGGCGGGAATAGTGTTTCCAGCACGCTCTTGCCGTCGAATTCCGGAGTCCCATTCCAGCTTCCGTGGTGCGCCACTTTCAGAAAGTCCACGGGGCCCAGTTGTTTTTTCGCCCGCATCATGTCCCAGCTTTCCACTTCCGCGTCGCCGGGGAACAGCAGCTTTTTCCCCGCCGCTTCCACCAGCACCACCAGGCTCGTGTTGTTGGCCGCCTTGTCGATGTGGTGCAGCGTGTCCATCTCTCCCGCCTGCAGATTTTCCCGCAGCCGCGCGAACTCCGTGGTGCTGATGTGGCTCGGCGGCGTCAGCTTCCGCGTCTTGGGCGCCATCGATTTGCGGAACCCCAGCGCGCCTTCCGCCAGTTGCTGCGCCTTCTTGTAGTAGAGGCTCATTTCTTCTTCGGGCGCCAGGATCTTGAATTTCACGTTCTGGAAGTCGTGCGTCCCCGTGAGCTTCGCTCCCCGGTAGAGGTAGTGCACTTTCTTCTTTTCCGCCAGGCCGCGCACGTAGTCGATTCGCTTTACGTTGGACAGGTTGTTCAGCAGCAGCGCTTCGAGTTCCGGCATGGACGTCCCCAGCTCTCGTTGCCGTTCTGCAAACGTCCGCTGGAACTGCCCCAGCATCTTCTGCATCGCGGCCATCCCTTTCTTGCTCTTCTGATGACTGTTGTAATAGCCCGGCTGGCTCGGGATGGACATCCACACCCGCCGCACCTTCATCTTGTCGAAAATTTTTCGTTCCGAGTAGAACCCTTCCATGTGGTCCAGGTGCTCGTGGGTCATTACCACCATGTCCAGCGTTCCTCCGGTGGTCGTTTGGATGTCCTTGGCGATTTCGTCAAACCCTTCGTTGGTGCTGAACTTCCCCGGCGCGTTCCCGAAGTCGAACAGCACATGCCGTGTACTTCCGTTGTCCGGCACGCTCAGCAGAATGCAATCCCCGAACCTCACGTTGTACGCTCGAATGCGGATGGTTGCGCTCATGGCTTCCTCCTCAGCGATTCCGGCTGTGCATGGCCAGCGGGTTGCGCGACATCCGCACCTTCCGCGCCGTCGCCTCTGTGCGGAAGGGCCGGCTCAATGCCGACGGGCTGCCGCCCACGCCGATCAATTGCTGTTTCACCAGGTACGCCACGTAATCCTCCAGTCGCCGGATGCGCGCTGGCTGCGCCAGTTTGGGCGACCAGTAGAGCAGGTTCGCGCGCTCGTCGAACACCAGCGTCCCGCCGCACAGCAGCGGGTAGCTCTTCCCGTCCAGGTTCCCGAAGCGTTTCCCGCGCAGCGGGATGTCGTGCTCCCACGCGTATTCCAGGATGAGCTCGCGCGGCATCTGGTATTTCCGGTCGCCTTCTTTTGCGTTCCCGTAGAGCGCCAACACGTGTAGGTCCTGGTTTTCCGGGATTTCCATCACCTTGCGGTTGCCGTCCAGGAAGTGGTAGGCGGCCACCGGCGAGTCGTCAATGTTCGCGAATTCATACGCCGCGAACGCGCTCCGCGGCGGCGTGGCGTGCGGCTCCAATTCCTTCTCGTTCCGCGCGATGCCGCGCCGCAGGCATACTTTTTTCACGATGTTGCGGTACTTGAAGTTGTCCACCGGGTAGGCGATGGAGTCCGCTTTCAGCATGGCCTGCGCGTAGTCCAGGTAACTCACGTCCGCGGGCGGGCAGTAGTCCAGCGCGCGCAGCGCCAGCCGTTGCAGGTGCCGCACGGCGATGAGCAGCGCCTTCACCGGCGACGGCTTGTGCCCCGCCTCCGCCGCTTTCTTCTGCTCCCGTTTCCACTGCTGGTCGTACATGCCGATCAGGATTTCGTACACCGCGCCCGTCAGCACTTCGCTGTACTCGTGCTCCTCCCACGACTCTGCCACGTCTTTCATGGTCTTCTCATTCAGCGCATTGCGCAGGAAGTAGCGGTTCGCTCCGCCGTACAGCGCCGTCCCGAACTGCTCGGCGAGCGCCGCGACGATCGTGTCGTTGCGCAGGTCGCGCTTGGCTTCCTCGATGGTCACCACCACATAGGTGCGGTGCTGCAGCGCCGCCAGGATCGCGGTGATGTCTCCCAGCGACTCGTGGAATCCCCCGGTGTCCGGCGAAGACGGAAAGTTGTAGAGCGGGCGGATGCCGTCCAGGATGGCGTGTCCCGTCTCGTGGCTCACGATGTCGTGCGAAAGACAGGTAAAGATCCGCTCGTCGTTGGCCTCGAAATAAAAGAATTGCAGCGTTTTTGTTTTGCGGTCGTAGAACCCATTTTCCCAGTAGCCCGCGTGCGGCAGCACCAGCAGCCGGTTGCCATCGAATCCCCAGGGGATCCGCCGCCCCAGCGTTTGCGCGTCCTCATACATTTCCAGCGTGTGCTGCACCGTGGCCCACGCATTGATTTGCCGGAACTCGTGCGAGTCCAGCGGCGCCTTGAAGCGCCGCCCCTTCGCGTCAAACCGCGCCGCCGGGTACAGGGTGTCCTGGCTCGTGTCGTAGTCCACCACCGCCACGCGCGAGCTCACCGGCCCGTCCAGCACCACCGGACCCGGCTTCAGCTCCACTTCCTGCACCCCCAGCGACGCGTACTTCCGCGCTACCAGCGGGTCGCTCAGATACATTTCGGCCTTCACGTTTTCCGGTTTTGGTTTGCTCATCGGACCCTCCCTCGGATCGGACGTCGGACGCGCGCAGCCTCGTTAATCCTTGGGGTATATTGACGGAACAGTATCCAATCCCGCCTTCCTTTGCAAGCCCTGTCTCCTTGGCGACTCCTTGCTTCCTTGACTCGCGCCACCACTGCCTTACAATCCTTGCGATGCGCAGAACGACAATCCTGATTGGCCTCGCCATTTTTTATTTTGCCGGCTCGGCCTGCGCGCAGCAAAACCCCGCGCCGCCGCCATCGCAACTTCCGGATAAACCTCAGCCACAGCGTGCGCCGGAGACGCAAGCGCCCGCGGTACCGCCCGCGCATCGCTTCTGGGACAAGCAGAACGCCTGGCTCTTTGCCGGCGTGGCGGCTTCTCGCGCGCTCGATTTCCACTCCACCGGCAACATGCGCCGCCGCGGCCGCAAAGAAATTCTCCTCACCAACGATGTCGTGGACAACAAGCCCGCCTTCGTCGCCATCGAGGCCGCGGGCGCGCTCACTTCCGTCGGCATCAGTTATCTTTTCCATCGCAGCAATCATCACAAACTCGAACGCTGGGTTTCCTACCTCCACATCGGCGTCACTACCTTTGGCGGCGCTCGCAACTATTGCCTGGAGTCCCGCCACTGACATTTTCTCCGCTCGGGCGTCTAAACCTCCGGCAGCACCTGTGGTAGTCTCATTTCCGTTCGGAAAAGCTCATTGCAGGAGGAAGTCATGCGCATTGGCAGGATCTCTCGCGTCGCCGGCGTTGCCTTGCTGCTTTTCGATTTCACCGCACCGCTCGCCGCTCAGGGCCTCGAGTGGGTCAAGGAAAACTACACCAAGCAGGAAATCTACGTCCCCATGCGCGACGGCGTGCGCCTCTTCACCGCCATTTACGCGCCGAAGGATGCCTCGCAAAAATTTCCCATCATGCTGGTCCGCACTCCCTACAGCATCGGCCCCTACGGCTCGGACCGCTACCGCGAGAACATCGGCCCCTCGGCACTGTTCGCCAAGGAAGGCTACATCGTCGTCTATCAGGACGTCCGCGGCCGCTGGATGTCCGAAGGCGAATTCGAGCACGTCCGCCCGCACAAAGATGTGAAGTCCGGCCCCAAGGACATCGACGAAAGCACGGACACCTACGACACCATCGAATGGCTGCTGAAAAATGTTCCCCGCCACAATGGACGCGTCGGCATGTGGGGCATCAGCTATCCCGGCTTTTACGTTGCCGCGGGAATGATTGACGCGCATCCCGCGCTCAAAGCGGTTTCGCCCCAGGCGCCCGTTGCCGACTGGTTCACCGCCGACGACTGGCACCACAACGGCGCGTTGCTCCTCGCCCACGCTTTTGGATGGTTTTCCGGCGCGGGTTGGCCGTTTCCCAAACCCACCACCGTGTATCCCGGCCCGCCGATCGATCGCGTCACCAACGACGGTTACGAGTTCTACATGCGCCTCGGCCCCAACAAAAACGCCAACGACAAATATTTCAAAAATCAAATTTCTTTCTGGAATGAAATCATGAAGCGTGACCGCCGCGACGACTGGTGGAAGGCGCGCAACATCCGCGCGCACCTCAAAAAAGTTCCGCCCGCGGTGATGACCGTCGGCGGCTGGTTCGACGCGGAAAATCTTTTCGGCGCTCTCGGCGTCTATCACTCCACGGAGGAAATGAACCCGGGCATCTTCAACATGCTGGTGATGGGCCCCTGGGTGCACGGCGGCTGGGCTGGCGGCACCGGCGATTCCCTGGGCGACGCGCGCTTCGACGCCAAAACCTCGGAGTTCTACCGCGAACATATCGAGCTGGCCTTTTTTAATTTCTTCCTGAAGGACAAGGGCAAGAATGATCTTCCGGAAGCCTACGTCTTCGAAACCGGCGCCAACCAGTGGCGCAAGTTCGACGCCTGGCCGCCCAAGCAGACCGTCTCGAAATCAATTTATCTGCAAGCCGGCGGAAAACTTTCTTTCGATCCCCCTGCAACCGACACCAACGACTTTGACGAATACGTCAGCGACCCCAAGAAGCCCGTGCCGCTCACGCCGGGCATCGCCGGAGGAATGGCGCAGCGCTACATGGTGGACGACCAGCGCCACGCCGCGCGCCGTCCCGACGTCCTCGTCTATCAGTCCGACGTGCTCGAGGACGACGTCACCATCGCCGGGCCCATCACTCCCAGCCTGCACGTTTCCACCACCGGCACCGATTGCGACTGGATCATCAAAGTCATCGACGTCTATCCCGATCGCTACCCCGACGAAAAGGGCGCTATCAACAACACCCTCGGCGGCTACCAGCAACTCGTGCGCGGCGAAATTATCCGCGGAAAATTCCGCACCTCGCTCGAAAATCCCGAGGCCTTCGTTCCTGGCAAGCCCACGAAGGTTTCTTTCGAAGTTTCCGACACGTTGCACACTTTCCGCCGCGGACACCGCATCATGATTCAGATTCATTCCACCTGGTTCCCGTTCGCGGATTTGAATCCGGGTAAGTTCATGAACATCAACGAAGCCACCGAAGCCGACTTCCAGAAAACCACGCAGCGCGTCTATCACTCGAAGTCGCTTCCGTCCGCCGTGAAGGTCGGCATCTTGCCGCATTAGTTCTTGTAGGGGCGGACCAATGAGTCCGCCCTCGTTGCAGTGCGCTCTTATTGATCTTGTCATCCTGCTTGCCCTGAGCGAAAGCGAAGGGAGTCCCGATGCTTTTCATCGGGACGAAGGATCTCTCTTCATGTAGGGCCGATCTTTAGATCGGCCCACCTGAAATCCTCATGGAGGATTCCATGCGCCGAATGATAACTTTCGTCTTTTCCCTGTTTTTCGCCGCCTCATTTGTCACCGCACAGGAAAAACCCGCCGCCCCGTCGCCCGCGCAAACTCCCGCGCCGCCCGCGGCCAAAGCGGAAGACGTCTCTTCGCCCGACGCGATTCTCGCCGCGCTTTACGACGTCATCTCCGGCCCGGTCGGGCAGAAGCGCGATTGGGACCGCTTCCGTTCGCTCTTCGCTCCCGGCGCGCGCCTCATTCCAACCGGGCGCAATGCGCAGACCGGCGAGTACCGCCTCACCGCACTCACTCCCGAGGAGTACATCACGCGCTCGGGCGCATTTCTGGAGCAGAGCGGCTTTGTCGAAAAGGAAATCGCCCGCCGCAGCGAGCGTTTCGGCCAGGTTTTGCACGCCTTCAGCACCTACGAAGGTCGCCGCGCTGCCGATCCCGCGCCCTTCGTCCGCGGGGTCAACAGCATTCAGCTTTTTTCCGACGGCAAGCGCTGGTGGGTGGTCACCGTCTATTGGCAAGCGGAATCGCCGGAGAATCCACTCCCCAAAGAATACCTGCCTGCTGCCAAGCCATAGCGCCGGCCCTCAAGGTGAAGCTCGCGTTATCGGTCGCGGGTTTTTCCCCATGCCATGCCCCTGAACAGACGGGCTGCACGCTTCCCCGCATCTTGGCGAAGAATCTCTCTTCGCTTTCACTTTGCTACTCTGAAACTCTGCCACTCTTCAACTTTGAAACCTTCCAACTTTCAAACGGCACGTAAACAGGCATAATAGTCCCCGCTCATAGGAGTGCTCGCATGTACCAAGGCGATTTGTTGAAAGACCGCGTCATTCTCATCACCGGCGGCGGCACCGGCCTGGGCCGCTCGATGGCCCTGCGCTTCGCCGAGCTCGGCGGCAAACTTTTTCTCACCGGCCGCCGCGAGGAACCCCTCCAGAAAACCGCCAACGAAATCTGCGCCGCTGGCGGCCACGCCGCTTTCGCCTCCTGCGACGTTCGCGACGCTGCTGCCGTCGAGCTGCTGATGGACGCCGCCGAAACCGAATACGGCCACGTGGACACGCTGGTCAACAATGCCGCCGGCAACTTCATCGCTCGCACCGAAAAACTTTCCGCCAACGCGTTTCACGCCGTGGTCAGCATCGTCCTTCACGGCACGTTTTACTGCACCAACGCGCTGGCCCGCCGCTGGATCGCCGCAAAAACCGGCGGCAATGTTCTCAGCATCGTCACCACTTACGCATCGTCCGGTTCCGGATTTGTCGTGCCCTCGGCTTGCGCCAAGGCCGGCGTGCTGGCCATGACCCGCTCGCTCGCCGTCGAATGGGCGCGCCACAAAATCCGTTTGAACGCTATCGCGCCCGGCCCCTTCCCCACCGAAGGCGCGTGGTCGCGCCTCATGCCCACCAAAGAATTCGAAGAGCATGCCAAAAACGCGCATCCCATGAAGCGCTTCGGCCGCCACGACGAGCTCACCAATTTGGCTGTTTATCTGCTCTCCCCGCTCGCCGAGTATGTGAACGGCGAATGCGTCACCATTGACGGCGGCCTGTGGCTCCGCGGCGCAGGCGAGTTCAACGATTTGCTGAACGTCCCCGACTCGGTCTGGGACACCATGGAAAAGTCCCGCGGCAAGTAGCACAGGCTAGCAGCCTGTGCGCTTTTCGTAGGACAGGCTTTCTAGCCTGTCCAGCATCCTGTGGCTCGCCCCGGCATCTAATCGGCCTGTCGCGCGTTTTTCGATTTCCGCTTTTCGTTTTCTGAGGGAGACCACATGAACGAAACGCCCCAGCAGTACGTCGCCCGCATCCTCGGCCTCATCGCCGGCCACGAACCCTTGAAGGTGCAGCGCTCCACCGCGGACAAATTGCAGAAACTCACCCGCGGCGTCTCGCGCAAGAAACTCAACCGTCGCCCCGCGCCCGGCAAATGGTCGGCCACCGAAATCCTGGCGCACCTTGCCGAAACCGAATGGGTCATTGGCTGGCGCCTGCGTTCGATTCTCAGCTCGAACGGCACATCCATCCAGGCCTTCGACCAGGACGCCTGGGCGCAAACCTCCAACTACGCCAAGCAGGACCCCAAGAAATCTCTCGCGCTGTTCCGCATTTTGCGCGACGCCAATCTCGCCCTGCTGAAATCCATCCCCAAGGAAAAATGGGAGTATTACGGCATGCACTCAGAGCGCGGACAGGAGAGCGTCGCGCGAATCTTCCAGCTCATCGCCGGCCACGATTTGAATCACCTCGGCCAGGTCGCCGCTCTCCTCGGCCGCAAGTAAGCCGCAGGGCTTAAGTCGCCGCGTGTGCCAACGTTCAGCGTTGTCATCCTGCCTGCCCCGAGTCCATTTGCGGTACGAGGGGAGCGAAGGGCGCCCCGCATCACCGGGACGCACGCAGCGAAGGATCTTGCTCCCCTGCTTTCTGCATTCTGATTTCTGAATTCTGCTTTTTCTTCTTTTTCCCTGATCCCTGACCCCCGTTCCCTGATCCCTGTGTTATCATGCGCGCGCTTGCTTCCGGTGCCCGGCTCGTTGGAGGTTCGCAGCATGACCATCCGCTCTCGTCGGCAGACTCGCGGCTTTTCTCTCATCGAGCTTCTGATCGTCATCGCTGTCATCCTGACCATCGCCGCCATCGCCATCCCGCGACTTCTTCGCTCGCGCATGATGGCCAACGAAACTTCCGCCGTCTCTTCGCTCCGCACTCTTTGCACTGTCCAGGTTAGCTACGAGTCTACCTATCAGGTTGGCTATGCGCCTTCGTTTGTGGCGCTCGGCCCGCCGCCGGTGGGTGTCGCTCCTTCCGCCGGCAGCGCCGGCCTCATTGATGCCGTTCTCGTCGCCGGCGTCAAGAGCGGCTACCAGTTCACCTACAGTCCCGTGGACTCCAACGGCGACGGCAAAGTGGACACTTTTACGATTACCGCCGCTCCGCTCACTCCCGGGCAGACCGGCGACCGCTTCTACTTCGTGGACCAATCCAACGTCATCCGCTTCAACACCGGCGCTCCCGCCACCCTCGCCTCCACTCCCATCCCGCCATAGCCTTTGTAGCGCCGGCATCTTGCCGGTTCTTTTCCCTTCCACATTTCTACACTTTCACATTTCTACTTTTGTCTCTGCGCCTTGATTTTTTCCATCAACTTCGCGTCCTTCGGCAGCAACTCCACCGCTGGCAGCCGCTCCACGAGTTCCGCCCATTTCGGATCCTTCGCAAACACTTTCTTGAATAGCGGCAGCGACTCTTCAACGCGCCCCGCCGTGGCCATGGTCACGGCGTGCCAGAAATACGTCTCCAGTTCTTCCGGGATTAATTGTTCTGCCGCGCCGTATTCCCGCGACGCGCACTCCCAGTCTTTTTTCTCCGCGCACAGGTCGCCCGCGTTCATCCGCTGGTAGGCGCGGCTCACCCGCACCAGCCGCCGCAACTCGACGAGCGGATCCGGATGATCCTCGATGCGCAGGTCCACGATGCGGTCCGACCACGGCTTGCCGCTCGGATGCGCCTTCACCACCACAATCGCCGCCGACTGTTTCCCGCGGATGTCCCCGCCCTCGTTCTGCGCCGCTTCGAGCGCCGCCAGCAGTTTGTCCGTCAAATCGCCTGGCGTGGACTCAAACGCCTTTGCCATCGCCGGCCATACGGTGGCCTTCTCCATCAAGTTCGCCTGCACCGAGAAATTTTTGCCGGTCTGATGTCCCGCTGCGGGGATGCACAGTTTCCCCGTATGCGCCGCCACGCGCCCTTGCGCGTCTATCATGGCCACCTGTCGGACCTCGCGCCCTTCGTCACCTGCCAGCAGCGCTTTCAACGCCTCCGGCGCCGATTTCCCCGCGCGCATCAGGTCCAGCCCCAGTTTGCCGTAGCTCGGCTCGACGAAGGATTGCGTGGCCACTGCGCCCACGCCCGATTCCGCCCACGTCACCAGGCTGCCCACCGAAAACCAGTGCGACTGCACCGCCACGCCGATCTCTCCCGTCTTCTCATCCCGCGCCACAATCGAATGCGTATGCACAGGCCTCCCCGTCCGCACCGCATCTTGTAGCTCAGGTCCCGTCCCGACGATTTGCGCCGGGACTGACCTGAGGCTTCGCTCCGCGCTGGTCTGTCCTTGCGCTCCAACCGCACCCATCACCAGTATCGCCACCACCATCGCCACTCGCTTCACGGTTCCCTCCTTGCTTCCTGCTTCTAATTTCTGAATTCTGATTTCTGATTTTCTAAACATCCAAATACACCGTCGCCTTCCAGCCTTCTCCCATTTTCTTGATGGAGAGCTGATGATACGTCACCGCCTTAATGTACGTCCCCGCACGGTGCCTCGCCTTGTCGAATTCTTCTCCATACACCACACCCTGCGCCGCGCCTTCGCTGGCTCGCGTCACTTCTGCTCGCCGCAGCGCCAGCCCCTCTGCATCCGCCACCGCCAGGATTTCCGACAGCCAGTCAAACAGTAGCGACTCGTTGTCCGCCCCGGCCGCGCGGATTTCCCGCCGCTCGCGTTCTTCGATTCCATCCAGCTCCCCCGCAAGGGACATCATGGCCAGCGCCGCATTTTCGAGCAACTCGCCGAGCGTCTTGCCGTAGGCGATGAACCCCACATCCGCCGGATGCTCGACGATCTCAAATCTTTTTGCCACGCTCCCATTCTATCCAAGTACGCGGCCGGAGAGTGAAGCGCCTCCCGGTTGACTCCCCTGAACGAGCAACGCTAGACTGCCCCCCAAGATTTCTCCATGCCCGGCGCCATCAATCCGGTCGCAGAATCCGAGCGCGTGCTGGCGCTCGACGCGCTGCGTGGCTTTTCCGTCCTCGGCATCCTGGTGATGAACATCCAGTCGTATTCCATGCCCTTGCCCGCGTACTTGAATCCCCACGCCCTCGGCCCGCTCGTCGGCGCGGACTGGTGGATCTGGCTCGCCAGCCACACGCTGGCCGACCGAAAATTCATCACCCTGTTCAGCATCATGTTCGGCGCCGGAATTATTTTGTTCACCAGCCGCGCGCAGCAGCGCGGGCTTTCGACGGCGCGGCTGCACTACCGCCGCATGTTCTTTCTGTCGCTCTTCGGGCTGGCCCATGCCTATCTCCTCTGGTACGGCGATATCCTCGTCACTTACGCCGTCTGCGGCATGGTGATTTACCCGCTGCGCAAGCTTGCACCGCGCCGGCTGCTGATCATCGGCCTGCTGGCCATGGCCATCGGCTCGGCGCTCTACATTTTCTTCGGATGGAGCATGCAGTTCTGGCCGCCCGAGCAGATCGCCGCCCTGAAAGCAGACAACTGGGAGCCTCCGCCGGAAAGAATCAACTGGGATCTGGAAACCTACCGTGGCGGATGGCTGCTGCAAATGCGCCACCGCGTGCCCCAGTCGTTTTTCCTCCAGGTGCCGTTTCTGTTGATGTACGAACTGTGGCGTGCCGGCGGGCTCATGCTCATCGGCATGGCGCTCTACAAATGGGGCGCGCTCACGGCGCAGCGCTCACGCGCTTTTTACGGACGTCTCGTCGCCATCGGTTTCTTGGTCGGCATTCCCGTGACCCTCTACGGCGTGTATCGCAACGTCCAGGCGGACTGGAACATCCGCTATTCCTTCTTCCTGGGGCCCCAGTGGAATTACTGGTCGGGCGTGCTGGTCGCGCTGGCTTATGCTGGCCTGGTGATGCTGGCTTGTCACTCCGGCGTAGCCGGCGGGCTCACCAACCGCCTCGCTGCCGTAGGACGCATGGCATTTACGAACTACATCATGCACACCGTCATCTGCACCACGCTTCTCTATGGCCATGGCTTCGGGCTTTACGGAAGCGTGTCGCGGCTGGCGCAGATTGGCATCGTGCTGGGCATCTTCGCATTGCAGATGCTGTATTCGCCGCTCTGGCTGCGCCACTTTCGCTATGGCCCGCTGGAATGGCTCTGGCGCGCGCTAACTTATTGGCGCCTCCCGCCGTTCCGCCGTCTGTCCCCTCGTATGCCATAACCCGCTTGCGTCACTTCGTCTGTTAACGCCGAGTTGCTTTTCACGTCTTGTTAGGAAAGCGAAAAAGGAGTTCTGCCATGCAGGCCACCTGTTTCCGCCTCTGCAGCGCAAGCTGCCTTCTCGCCTTGCTCGCCCTGTGTGCCTCCCTGTCGGCCCAGCAGCCCAACCAGAACCACGAAGAGATGTACACGCAACATCTCACCCGTGTGAATGCCCAGTCCTGGGTCAGCGGACAGCTTCCCATGAAGGAGTTGGCGCAACTCAAGGCGCGCGGCTTCAAGGCCATCATCAACTTGCGGCTCCCCAGCGAGCACGCCCTGGCGGCTGAAAAAGCGGAAGCGGAGCGCCTCGGTCTGCGCTATTTCAGCATTCCGGTGGACTACGACAAGCCGCGCGAGGAGCAGCTCACCGAGTATTTGCGGCTCACCGATGACCCGAAAAATCGGCCCACCTTTCTCCACTGCACCATGGCCATTCGCGCCGGCGCCTTCTGGATGGTGCGCCGCGTCCTGCGCGAAAAGTGGAGTCTGGCCGATGCGGAAGCCGAAGCCCGCAAAATCGGCGCCAACGACCGCTACGTCCGCTTCGCCCGCGACTTCATCGCCAAGCACCCCGCGCCTTAACATCATTCCAGTGTCAGTCTGCTGGCCTTGACATACGTTTTCTTTATCGATACTATTCGATAGGAGATTCGTATGGCGACTGTAACTGTGTCACCCAAATTCCAAGTGGTTATCCCCAAAGAGCTTCGCGAACAACTGGGCCTCAAGCCCGGCCAAAAGCTATCCATGTTCGTAATTGACGGCTGCATTCGACTGGAAGTGCCCCGGTCCATCACCGAATTGCGCGGCATGGCCAAAGGCATCCGGTGGGAGGAAGGCGATCGTGACCGCCGCGACCGCTTCTGAGTTGGTCCTTGTGGATTCGTCCGGCTGGGTCGAATACATGGGTGAAGGCCCGAAATTGTCGCAGTTCGCCCCGTTCCTCGAAGATGAACTCCGTTTGATCGTCCCGACCATTGTGCTCTACGAGGTTCGCAAGAAACTCCTGTTGACCGCAGGAAAAACGCTCGCTGATCGGTTTCTGTCCGTGGCGTTTCGCACGTGGGTGATTGATTTGGACCAGCACCTCGCCATCGCCGCCGCGATGATTAGCATCGAAAAGAAGCTCGCTATGGCCGACGCCATCATCTACGCCACCGCCCTCGCCCATCGCGCCGAACTAGTCACCTCCGACCAGGCCTTCTCCGGCCTCCCCGGCGTCACGCTGTTGTAGCCGATTTCTCTGGCACTCTGTCGCTTTGAAACTCCGCCACTCTTTAACATTTACCCTGCCCGCCTTGACCCTCTTCCGCAGCGACTGTAATCTGTATGCTTCAGCATTTGTTGTGCTGTACTCATGGACACCATTCAAATCACGCTGCCGGACGGTTCCACCCGCGCGGTGCCTCGCGGCACCACGCCGCTGGACATCGCCGCGCAGATCTCGCCGCGCCTCGCCAAGGCCGCGCTCGTCGCGCGTGTCAACACCGGCGCCGGCGGAGGTGTGGCCGGGCCCACCGGCATGGTTTCCGACGGCACCGAGCTTGTCGAGGTAACTCGGCCGCTCGAACGCGACACTAAAATCGAAATCCTCACCGACAAGAATCCCGAGTCGCTGGAAGTCTATCGTCACTCTGCCGCGCACTTGCTGGCCGCCGCCGTGCTCGAGCTGTTTCCCGACGTCAAGCTGGGCATCGGCCCGCCGATTGACACCGGCTTTTTCTACGAATTCCTCCGCGCGGAGCCTTTCACTCCCGAGGATCTCGCGCGCATCGAAAAGAAAATGCGCGAGCTCGCGGAAAAAGATATCCCCAACGAGCGCAAGCTCATGCCCAAGCCCGACGCGCTCAAGCTATACGCCGAGCTCGACCAGCCCTTCAAGTGCGAGCTGGTCGAGGAAAAAGTTGTCGAGCCCATGGTGTCCTTTTACACCACCGGCAAGTTCATCGATTTCTGCCGCGGCCCGCACATCCCCAGCACCGGCCGCATCCGCGCCTTCAAGCTGATGAATGTTTCCGGCGCTTATTGGAAGGGCACTGAAGGAAACGCGCAGCTCCAGCGCATCTACGGCGCCTGCTTCTACACCCAGCAGGAGCTCGACGCTTATCTCCACCGCCTCGAAGAAGCCAAGCGCCGCGACCATCGCCGCCTCGGCCCCGAGCTCGATCTTTTCTCCGTGCAGGACGACGCCGGCGCCGGCCTCATTTTCTGGCACGCCAAGGGCGGCCTCATCCGCAAGCTCATGGAAGACTGGCTCCGCGACGAGCTCCTCAAGCGCGGCTACGACCTCGTCTTTACTCCCCACATCATGCGCCTGCATCTTTGGGAGACTTCCGGCCACACCGACTTCTACAAAGAAAACATGTTCGGCCCCGTCGAGGTGGAGAAGGAAAAATATCAGCTCAAGCCCATGAACTGCCCGGGCCACATTCTCATTTACAAATCCCGCCTGCGTAGCTACCGCGAACTTCCTGTGCGCTACGCCGAGCTCGGCACTGTCTATCGCTACGAGCGCAGTGGCGTGCTCCACGGCCTGCTGCGCGTCCGCGGCTTCACCCAGGACGACGCGCACATCTTCTGCATGCCCCAGCAGATCGAAGCGGAAATCGAAGATTGCGTGCGCTTCGCCTGGGACACGCTGAAAACTTTCGGCTTCAGCGATTACGTGATCGAGCTTTCCGACTGGGACGCCGCGCATCCGGAAAACTACGCTGGCAAGCCGGACGATTGGCACCGCGCCACCGCCGCGCTGAAGAACGCGCTCGGGCGTCTCGGCGCGCCCTTCAAGCACATTCTGGGCGAAGCTGCTTTTTACGGCCCCAAAATTGATATCAAGCTCATCGACGCCATCGGCCGTCCCTGGCAGCTCACCACCGTGCAGTTCGACTTCAATCTCCCCGGCCGCTTCGGCCTCGAATACGTCGGCGAAGACGGCGCGCGCCACCAGCCGTTGATGGTCCACCGCGCCCTGTGGGGCAGCGTCGAACGCTTCTTCGGCGTCCTCGTCGAGCACTACGCCGGCGCCTTCCCGCTGTGGCTCGCGCCGGTACAGGTTTCCGTGCTGCCGGTCAGCGATAAGGTCGCCGACTACGCTAAGCAGGTCACCGCCAAGTTGAAGGAAGCCGGCATCCGTGTCCATCTCGACGATCGCAACGAAAAGCTCCAGGCCAAAATCCGCGACGCCCAGATGCAAAAGATTCCGTATATGGCCGTAGTTGGGCCCAAGGAAGCCGATGCCGCCGCCGTCGCCGTCCGCCACCGCTCCAAGGGCGACCTCGGCCCTCGCCCCCTCGACCAATTCCTCTCCGACCTCGCCTCCGAAATCTCCTCCCGCGCCATCTCTTGATTCGCGGGTCTCTTTACCTCTTTACCTGTTCAACTCTTTAACCTTCTTTTCCTTCCGTGCTATACTTCCGCCTCGCCCTTACCGGCTATTGGGACGGTTCCGCGACTCCCGGCAAGGGGCGCTTTTATCTAGCGGCGTGATTTCGGTGGAGTTGTTTTTCCTGTTTTCTATTTTCTCATTTCCATTTTCTGTCTTTGGGGGGTGAAGCTATCGCTGAACGCAGCATGCGGCCGTCGGATCGGACCCGGGTCAATGAACGCATTCGGGCCCGTGAAATCCGTGTAATCGATGACGAAGGCGCCCAACTGGGCGTGATGCAGCCGTTTGAGGCCATGAAGCTTGCCCGCGAGCGCGGCTTGGATTTGGTGGAAATCTCGCCCAACGCTGTCCCGCCCGTCTGCAAGATCATGGACTACGGCAAATTCATGTACGCCGAGAACAAGCGCGCCCACGAACAGCGCAAGCATCAGAAAAGCGGCGTCATCAAGGAAGTGAAGTTCCGGCCCTCCACCGCCGAGCACGACTATCAGGTCCGCAAGAACCAGATCATCCGCTTCCTCGGTGAAGGCCACAAAGTGAAAGCCATGATCTTCCATCGCGGCCGCGAGATGGCTCACAAGGAAGTCGGCCAGGCCAAGATGCAGCGCTTGCTGGCGGACATCGCGGATCACGCCCTGGTCGAATTTTCGCCGCGCATGGAAGCGAATATCCTGCTGGCCCTGCTCGCGCCCAAGAAGGGCGCTTCGAAATCGGCCCAGGCCGGCAGCGAGAAATCCGCCGCCGACTCCGCTTCGTAGCGCAGGCACTCTTGCCTGCGCGGTTTCGTAGGACAGGCTTTCCAGCCTGTCCGCTTTTGTTGCGCCGGCATCTTGTCGGCTCTCGCGTTTGCCGTTTTTCGAATTTCGTATTTCGCTTTTCGTTCTTTGAAAGGGCCTCATGGCTAAGAAAAAAGTAAAGGCATACAAGCGCAAGACGCATCGCGGCGCCGCCAAGCGCTTCAAGGTCACCGCTGGCGGCAAGATTCTTCGCGGGCATTCCGGCAAGCGTCACTTGATGGGCACCAAGAAGCCCAGTCGCATGCGCCACCTTCGCAAGCTGACCCTGGTGCACAAGACCGATGCCCTCAACGTCAAGCACCTTCTCCCCTACGCCTAGCGCGTACCGCCGGCATCTTGCTTGTCCAGAGCGAAGCGAAGGGCCGGCGTTTTTGGAAAGTCTGGGGCCGGGTCGCGCCGTCGGATTTGTTGTGCTTGAGCACCACGTTCTTTGTTCAAGCCGATTTTCGAATTTCGTTTTTCGAATTTCGGTTTTTGCCCGTGCTGTCAGGCTTTACGGGTGCCTGCCGGCCGGATGTAGCGCCGGGCTTCAGCCCGGCATTTGTAGGGGCGGCCTTTAGGCCCGCCCTTTTGTTCGGAGACAAACCCGTCGAGTGCCGTCGATTGTGCGATTTGAAATTTCCAATTTCAAATCTGCTCTTCCGCCGGTTCCTCCCTCGTTTGTCTCCCTGCACAATTGGTATTTGCTTTTGTAGGGGCGGACCGATGTGTCCGCCCGCTTTTCGTTTTTCGATTTTCGTCTTCAAAGGAGAACATCATGCCTCGCGTCAAACGCGGTACCAAGCGCATCGCACGCCGCAAAAAAATCCTCAAACGCGCCAAGGGCTTTTTTCTCACCAAGAGCAAGCTCCACCGCTCCGCCAAGGAAGCCGTGGACCGCGCCCTGCGCTTCGCCACACGCGACCGTCGCGCCAAGAAGCGCCAGTTTCGCCGCCTGTGGATTCAGCGCCTCGGCGCCGCCGCCCGCTTGAACGGCCTGTCCTACAGCCAGTTCATGCACGGACTGAAGAAGGCCGGCATCGGCGTGGACCGCAAAGTTCTCGCGGACATGGCCGTGCGCGACGCCGCCGGCTTCGCCGCCCTCGCCGCACAGGCCAAATCCGCTTTGGCGTGACAACGCCGCAATCGCGGCGTTGTCATCCTGAGCGAAGCGAAGGATCTCTCTGGCCGGGCACGTTACATCGTGCCCCGTCGGCCTTTTTCGGCTTTCAACTGGCAAGTGACAACTGTAAACTGACAACTTCTTATGCCTATTCCTCTCGTCCACGCGCATCGCACCCTTCAAGCCTTGGGTGTCGGTTCCCCAGAGAAAGTGGAAGAACTTTTTTCTGACCTCCGCGGCCGTTTCGACGCCGCTTCCTCTGCCGTCGATTCCGCCGACGCCTGGAAATCTCTCCGCGACGCCTGGCTCGGCCGCAAGTCCGGCGTGCTCTCCGCCATTTCCGACAACTGGCTCAAGCCCGCGCCGCCCGCTCTCAAGCGCGCGGTCGGTGCTGCGCTGAATCAGCTCAAGGCCCACGTCGAAGCGGTCATTGAAGCTCGCCGCCTCGCCGTGGAAACTTCCGCCGAAGAAGCCGCCGTCGCCCGCGAGCACGCCGATCTCTCCCTCCCCGGCGTCGCGCGCCGCGTCGGCACGCGTCACATCATTCGCCAGACGATGGACGACTTCGAGCGCATTTTTCTTTCCCTCGGCTACACGGTCGCCACCGGCCCGGAAATTGAAACGCCCTACTACAATTTCGAAGCGCTCAACATTCCCGAAACGCATCCCGCGCGCGACACCATGGACACCTTTTATCTCGACCTGCCGCCCGGCGCGCTCACGCAGTATCTTCTGCGCACGCACACCTCGCCTGTGCAGGTGCACACCATGGAATCGCAGAAGCCGCCCGTGCGCGTCATCGTGCCCGGCAAGGTCTATCGTCGCGACAACCCCGACTCCACGCACTCCTACATGTTTCATCAGGTCGAAGGCCTCGCCGTGGACACGGACATCACCTTCTGCGAATTCAAGGGCACCATTGAGTATTTCATCCGCGAATTTTTCGGCCCCAAGGTGAAGACGCGCTTCCGTCCAAGCTATTTCCCCTTTACCGAGCCTTCCGCCGAAGTGGACGCGAGCTGCATCTTCTGCGACGGCGTCGGCTGCCGCATCTGCAAATTTTCCGGCTGGATCGAAATGTTCGGCTCGGGCATGGTAGACCCGGCTGTCTACGGCTTCGTCAACTACGACGCCAAAAAACTTTGCGGCTTCGCCTTCGGCCTCGGCGTGGACCGCTTCGCCATGCTCAAATACGGCATCGACGACGTTCAGCTTTTTTTCCAGAACGACGTCCGTTTCCTCCGCCAATTTTCGTAGCGCCGGCATCTTGCCAGCTCTGCCGATTGCTGATTGAGTGATTGCGGAAGGAAGTGGTTAGTGGTTGGCGGCCAGACACGGACGTTGGGCCGTTTCGGAGAGTTCAAATCGGCTCTTTGTGGTTTCTCAATCACTCAATCATAAATCACTCAATCATAAATTTTTTCTTGCCACTGACCACTTCACTCAAATGACTGCCGCCCCAAGACCCGCCCCCACTTTCCCCCAGCGCCTCCAGGCCTGGATCCTCACCCGCGCCTGCCCCGTGTACGAAAAAAGTGTCGCGCCCTACAAGCGCGCCCTGCTGGGCGAACTTTCCGGCGCCATCCTCGAAATCGGACCCGGCACCGGCGTGAATCTCGCCTATTATCCGCCAACCATCCGCTGGACCGGCATCGAGCCGAATCCACTTCTTCATGCCTATCTGCGCGCCGCTATCGCCGAGAAAAATCTCTCCGCCGATTTGCGTTTTGGCCGCGCGGAATCTCTCGACGTCCCCGACTCCTCTCTCGACGCCGTCGTCAGCACACTGGTCCTCTGCACGGTTCCGGACGTCGCCGCCACGCTCCGCGAAATCCTCCGCGTGCTCCGCCCCGGCGGCCGTTTCGTTTTCATCGAGCACGTTGCCGCCGCGCCCGAAACGTTCACGCGCCGCGTGCAGCGCTTCGTCAAACCCGTCTGGCGCTACTTCGGCGACGGCTGCCACCCCGACCGCGAAACTTGGAAAAGCATCGCGTCCGCCGGCTTTTCCTCCGTCCACCTCGATCACTTTCGCGTCCCTTCGCCCATCGTCGGCCCGCACATCCGCGGCGCCGCCATCAAGTAGGACAGGCTCCCGAAGCTTCGGGACAGCCTGTCGCGTTTTCGGTCTCTGTCACTCTGTAACTCTGAGACTCTGTCACTCTTTCACTTTTCAACCTTCCCACGTTTCAACTTTCGAACATTCCCGCTACAATGTCCGTTTCGGATTCGCCCCATGAAGCTCCTCTTCAACTGGCTCAAGGAATTCGTCGACGTCACCGCCTCCCCGCAGGACGTCCGTTCGCGCCTTTCGCTCGCCGGAATCGCCATTGATTCGCTCGAAGAATCTCCCGCCGGGCCCGTCCTCGACGCCGACCTCACCACCAACCGCGGCGACTGCATGAGCCACTACGGCATCGCGCGAGAAATTTCCGCTCTCTTTCGCCTCCCGCTAAAGGCGCTCGCGGCGAACCCGAAAGAATCGGCTACGGCGGTTTCCTCCGCTACGCGCGTCGCCATCGAATGCCCCGACCTCTGCGGGCGTTACGCGGCGCGCGTTTTCCGCGGCGTCAAGGTCGGCCCGTCGCCCGACTGGCTCAAGCAGCGCCTCGAAGCCCTCGGCCAGGCCTCCATCAACAATATTGTGGACGTCACCAACTACGTCATGCTCGAGCTCGGCCAGCCGCTGCACGCCTTCGACCTCGACACGCTTGCCGAAAAGCGCATCGTCGTGCGCCGCGCGCGCGCGGGCGAAAAAATCACCACGCTCGACAACGTCGAGCGCAAACTTTCTGCGGACATGTGCATGATTGCCGACGCCGCGCGCAGCGTGGCTGTCGGCGGCGTGATGGGCGGCGGCGAAAGCGAAATCAGTTTCTTCACCACCAACGTGCTGTTGGAGTCCGCCTGGTTCGAGCCCACTTCGCTGCGCCGCACTTCGAAAGCGCTCGGTCTGCGCACGGAAGCCTCCACGCGCTACGAGCGCGGCGTGGACCCGGAAATCGCCGACCTCGCTTCCCGCCGCTGCGCCGAGCTTATTCTCCAGCTCGCCGGTGGCGAGCTCCTCGCCGGCATCGTGGACGTCTATCCCGCGAAAGCTGCGCCGAAAAAAATCGAACTCACCCGCAAGGAATTGCTCCGCGTCATGGGCTCGGACGTTCCCGACCGCGACATCGAAGCCATCCTCTCCGCGCTGGGTTTCGCGCCGCGCCGTTCCGACGCCACGCCCGGCGCCGCCGGCTCGCTCATGGCCGCGTGGGACTGCACGCGCCCCGCCTGGCGCCGCGACGTCTCCCGTGAAATTGATCTCATCGAAGAAATCGCTCGCCACCACGGCTTCGACAAATTTCCCGCGCGCATGCACCCCGCGCGCCAGGCCGCCGCGCGACTTCCGCACGCCGACGCCGAAGACCGCCTGCGCGAACGCCTCGTTGCTCTCGGCTATCAGGAAATTGTTTCCATCACCCTCGTGGACCCCGCGCGCGACGCCCTCTTCCGCGCCGATGGCGTTACGCCGGCAAAGCTCACCAATCCTCTCGCCGAAGACGCATCCGTCCTGCGCAGTTCCGGCATTGTCTCCATGCTGCAGGCGCTCGAATGGAACATCAACCGCGGCCAGCGCAATTTGCGCCTCTTCGAAATCGGCCGCGCCTACACGCTGCGCGATGGCAAGCCCGTCGAGACGCGCATCCTCACGCTCGGCGCTTCCGGACTCGCCCACGAAAAATCCATCCACGAGCCCGCTCGCGATTTTTCTTTCGCCGATTTGAAAGGGGATCTCGACTCACTCGGAGAACTGACGGAAGGCTTCCACTGGGAACCCGGCGCGCCTTCCTGGCTCCACCCCGCCCGCTCAGGTCGCGTTTCACTCAGCGGCGTCATTCCGAGCGAAGCGAGGAATCTCTCTTCGGCTTCCGGCCACGCCGGCCAGCTCCTTCGCCGCTACGCCGAAAAATTCAAGCTCCGCCAGGACGTCTTCCTCGCCGAGTTTTCTTTCGACCCGCTCTGCAAAGCATTGGAAGCCGCCCGCTCAAAAATTCGTTTTGCGCCCATCCCGCGTTTTCCGGCCGTGGAGCGCGATTTCTCTCTCGTCCTTGCCGACGGCGTGACGTTCGCGCAAGTCGCCGAAAAAATTCGCGCTCTGGCCATTCCCGAGATTATTTCCGTCGAGCCCGGCGATCTTTTCCGCGGCGGCGCCATCCCCGCTAGAAAATATTCACTCCTCGTCCGCGTGGTTTTCCAATCCCACGACGCCACGCTCACCGAGGCGCTCCTGACTGATTTCTCCGCCAAAATTATTTCCACTCTCGAGAAGTCCCTTGCCGCCTCCCTCCGCACCTCTTGACCGCGGCCTTGTCATCCTGAGCGAAGCGAAGGATCTCTCTTCGGTTTTCCCTGATCCCTGTTCCCTAATCCCTGTTCCCCGCCTTCTTAAACTTCTCCATCTGCTCCTGGTACTTCTCCTCTTCCGGCTCCAGGAACATCGCCATGCCGATGGTGCGCACCGCCGCAATCGTTTGTCCGGCCGCGAAGTACGCTTCCGCCAGCGTGCTCAGGTACGCCGCGTTCTTTTCTTTCGTGGCCTCCACCGCTTTCTTCGCCCACTCCACGGCCTTTTGCGGATTGCGTGCCGCCTCGTTCGCACTGGTTGCCGCCAGCCACGCCGCCGCGTTCAAGAGTTCCGGATCGTCCGGCGCGGCCAGCATTCCCTGCGAAAACATTTCCATCGCCGCTGCGTCGCGTCCGGCCTTTGCCTGGAGAAGTCCCAGCCCCAGCCACGCGCGCCCCGCAAATCCTGCCTGCCCGCTGCGCCGCGCCGCGCGGATCGTGGTCTCATACGCCCACACCGCTCGCGGCTCGTCCAGTTCCCGCAAGGCCTCGCCCAGCAGCAGGAATCCTTCGGCGTTCTCCGGGCCCGCATCCAAAATCCGTTTCACCCGCACCGCGGACTCTTGCAGCAGCGCGCGCGACTTTGCCCGCTGCTCTTCGCGAATTCCCTTTGTGTGCAGCGCCGCAATCAGCGTCGGAATCATCTCCCGGTACGCGACCAGTTCCTTCCGTTGTGCCTCGAGAGTTTTCTTCAGCTCCGCGTCGCTGATTTCCGGCGCGGCGCCTTCGAACTCGGCGCGCAGCGCGGGATGGATCTCCGCGGCCTTCTGGAGTGCTGCCGCTGCCTCCCTGGGCTTTCCGGTTTCGCTGTAGAGTTGCGCCAGCTCCAGATGCGCCAGCGCGAAATGATTGTCCATGTCGAGCGCCTTCTGGATTTCCCGGATCGCCGCGCCGCGTTCGCGGCCGCTTCGCAGCGACAATCCAATCAGCAACTGCGCCGCGATTTCCGGCGTCGCCCGCGCAAACTCCTGCTGCTTTTCCGTCGCCCGCTCGAATCCCCAGTAACGGCTCACCTCCGCTGGACCCATTCCGATGGCTTGTCTCCACTCGCGTGCTGCTTCCCGTGTCTTGCCCTGATTGCTCAACGCCATCGCCAGGTCGCATCGCGCCTGCACATAATCGGGCTCGATGCGCACGGCGTCGCGCGCCGCGGACTCCGCCGCCTCCCACTGGCCCTGACGGATGTACGCCAGCGCCAGGTTGCGGTACGCCCGTGCAAATTTCGGGTCGATACGGATGGCTTCGCGGTATTGCGCGATGGCCCCGGCGCTGTCTCCGGCGTCGTCGAGCGCGTTGCCCAGTTCCACGCGCGCCGCGACGTCCTCCGGATGTTCCGCCACGATTTTCTTCAGTCGCAGGATGGCCTCCACCCGCTCGCTCGGCCTCTGTTCCTGCGCCTGCACCACCGCCGCCAGGCCTGCCACAAGAACAAACAGCCAGGCCAAATTTTTCCATCTGCGTTTATCTGCGTTCATGTGCGGTTCCAAACGGTTTTGACTTTTCTCGCCACTCACCACTCGCCACTGTATGATATTCCCGCCAGCCGGGGAGCGTGTACGATGAAATCCGTGCAAGTCGAAATTTTCAACCAATCCTACAACGTCCGCGGCGATCTCGACGAAGACTATGTCGCCGAGCTCGGCCGCTACGTGGACGGCAAGATGCGCTCCGTGGCCTCCGCCACGCGCACGGTGGATTCTCTGCGCATCGCTGTCCTCGCCGCGCTGAACATCGCCGACGAGCTCCACGCCCTCCGCCAGCGCCGCTCCTCCGCGGAAGACGATCTGCGTTTTCGAGCCGAGCGCTGCCTCCAGCTCGTGGACTCCGCCCTCAAGGATTCCGCCTGAATTGTTTTTGGAATTGAGGAACGTTGCTTCTTCTAAATTTCTCTGAAGCCGCAATCTCGATTCCTGACTTTTCCGGCTACTTTCTTTCGGCTTCGTACGCCCGTTCGCCCGCGCCCTTCAACTCGCGCTCGTGGTTCGCCGTGCGCCCGTGATAGACCATCAGGTGAATCAGGAACATGGCCACCAGCACGGCGCCAAACGTGCACACAATCGTCGCGCCCGTCGGCGTATCCATCTTCACGGAAAGAAAAACCCCCAGCGCCGACACCAGCGTGCCCATCGTCCACCCAATCGCCAGCCGCGGCCCGATGCGGTCCGCGAACAGCATCGCTCCCACCGACGGCACGATCAGGTAACAGAACACCAGCAGCACGCCGGCGATGGCTACGCTCGACGTCACCACGAACCCGAACGACGCGTAAAACAGAAAATCCCACAGCCGGATGGAGATCCCCTGCGCTTCCGCCTCCTGCGGATTCATCGAGATCAAGAGAAATCTCTTCCGGAAAATGAAATGAAAAAGCCCGATCGCTCCGTAAAGCAGCGCCGTCCAGCCCACCTCGCTCCACGACACGGCGATGATATTGCCCACCAGCATATCCTTCAGATGCTCCGTCTCGCCGGTGGCCTGGCTCATCGCCAGGATCGCTGCGGCGGACGCCACCGCGTAGGCAATTCCGATGAACGCCTCCTGCGGAATGTGCTTTCGTTTCGTCCGCACCAGGGAAAAAATCCCCGCGCCCAGAAACGTAAATCCCAGGCTCATCCAGTAGGCGCTGCCTCCGTGCGGGTCCATCCCCGCCAGGATGGCAATCGTCGCTCCCAGCGCCGCAATTTGCGCCAGCGCCAGGTCCACGAAAATTACTCCGCGCTCCACTACGTGCACGCCCAGGTAAGCGTGGATGCCGGTCAAAATCAGGCTGGCCACAAACGGCGCCAGCAAAAACTGAAGAATCTCCATGTCCCCTCTTGGCTTTCTTTATGAATTCGGTGTTTCGCTGCGAAAGGCTTTTTCCTTCTCTGTATCCTCGTATCTCTCGAACCCTTCAACGTGTCGCTTGAAACGCCTTTACCAGCAGCCCCACATCGTAGTCGAACAGCTTGAAATAGTCCGTCACTTCCTTTTCCCCGCCCACCGACGGCAACAGCACCACCACTTGCCCCCCGGTTTGCGAGGCCACGCTGTTCGGCGTCTTCAAATCGAAGTACGGTTCCACGAGGATTACTTTCACGTTGTTGCGCTTCATTAGCCCGATCAGCTCGAAGATATGTCCCGGACTCGGCGGGATTCCTGGCCGTGGCTCCACGTAGTCCACCACGTCCAGCCCGAAGCGTTTCGTGAAGTTCGGCCAGGAGCGATGGTACGTCACCACTTTCCGCCCGCGGTACGCCTTCATCTGTTCGTCCCAGCGTTTTTCGGCTTCCGCTAGCCGCTGTTGGAACGACTGCAGCCGCTCCGCAAAATACGCCGCGTCGCCCGGGCTCATCTGCGTTAATTTTTGCGCGATGCCCTGCGCGATGCGCCATCCGTTCTGCGGGTCCAGCCAGTAGTGCGGGTTTCCCAGCGGGTGGACGTCGCCCATGGCCCGCGTGATTTGTCCAGTCGGGATTTCCAGGATTTCTGCAAACTGCGACGAATCAAAGTACCCCGGCGCGCCTTGCTGGATCTTCGGGTTTCCGCATTGCGTGACCAGCGGCGGCAGCCACCCGATCTCCAGTTGCAACCCGACCACCAGCAGCAGGTCGGCCCTTTTCAGCAATAGAAGGAAGCTCGGCTTGGCCTCCACGTAGTGCGGGTCCTGGTAGCCGCGCGCGATGGACGTCACCGTCACGCGGTCCCCTCCCACTTCGGCCGCCAGCGCCGCCAAGTCCGTCGTGGACGCGACCACGTTCAGCTTTCCCGCTGCCCGCGCTCCTTCCGGCCACACCCCCGCCATCCCCGCCAGCAAAAGCGCAAAGACTACCGTCAAATTGAGAAATACTCGTATCCCGGTCCGATTTGATGCGGTTCTCATGATTGCTCCTGTTTCACTTTTCCTCTGTCCTGTCGTTTGAAACGCTGCGCGTTTCGTCCTTTTCGCTTGCTACTTCCTGCTCCCTTGTTTCTAAACCCTACACCCCAACACCCTAAACCCTAGAACGGGTGCGCCCCATGCGCTCCGAGCACAAACAAAAACTGGAACCGCAGTTCGTTGGCGTCCTGTTTTCCGTCGTAGCGCGTGAAGCGATATTGCCCGCGGATCTGGCTGAACTCGCTGGGCCAGTACGTCAGCAACGCGGAAAACCCGGCATCGCGTTCGCTCGCATTCGTTGGCCGCTCCGACCAGTCGAAGCGCCCGCCCAGCGTCCACCGCCGGTTCACCCGGTATTCCGCCGCGCTGTACATGCCGAACGCGCGCTGTTGTCCCACCAACTCGTCGCGACGGCTCCACACGAATTCATTGCGCCACAAGAACGAGTTGTAGATCGCCCGCCGCAACGGCTTCCACCGCAGCGTGGTGTCAATGCCGTAGAGGTTGGTCAGGAAATCGCTGCCCAGGTCGTTGTGCCCGCGCGCGTAAGAAAACGCCATTTCCAGGTTGGTGTTGTCGTTGAAGTCGCCGTACCCGCGCAGGCGTCCTACCACGCTGACGTCCTGCTTGCGATTCGCGACGAACAGTGTTCCCGAGTCTCCGCGGTACGCTTGCCCGATGGCTTCCAGAAAAATTCCCTTCGGCGCCGGTAGAATCCGGCTCAGCGACACGCCTGCGTCGTTGATGCCTTCTTCGCCCTCCACTAGGTTTTCTGTCACTAGTGGCCGGTCAATCCACGGCAGCGCGTCGTTGTGCATCGCGTTCACTCGCCCAAACGCTGCGCGCATTTTTCCAACCCGCGCCGTCAAGCCTCCCGGCAGCGACGTCAGCGTCAGGTAGCCTTCCTCCAACTCCACGCCCTCTTCGCCGAAGGCGATGAAAAAGTCCGCCCGCGCGTAGGGATCCACAATCGCCTGTAGTGCGAGTTCCGCCTCGTGGAACTCCAATCCCGGCACCGGTCGCACGCGGTTCTGCCCCACCGCGCCCCAGAAGTTTCCGATGATGCTAACGTCCGGGTTGAGCACTCTTGCCGCGCTGCCTCCCGCCCCGCCCAGTTGCGGAAAGCTCTGCACTGCCGCCGGAGTTGGTACCGCCGTGGGGGCCTGCGCCACCTCGACGGGAGCTGCCGTCTGCGCCGGAGCAGTTGCCTGCGCGGCCTTCACCGCGCGCAGTTCTTCCTCCAGCGCGCGGATGCGCTCCTCGAGCGCCCGCAAGCGCTCTTCGGTTTTTTCCTGCGCGGGCGGCGGAGCCGTGCCTTGCGCCCACACTCCTCCCGGCAGCAAAAATAATGCGAATGCAACGGCAACGATGTCCTTCATGGATTCTCTCCTGCGTAAAAATGTTCGTCGGAAAATTTGGCCGAATCAGCCGGGAGGAATTAGCTCAGAGGCGGCGCGCGAGGGGCGCTGGCATCGCTCAGCGGCGCGTGCGCAAGAGGCAGGAGAAATTCATCCAACAGTGGCGTCGCGTGCAGCGCCACCGTCAGATTCACTGACGGCGTGGGAACCACGCAAGCCCCTGTCTTGCACACCTGGCACTCGTGGGGATTGGTGATGGAATCAATCGACTCGGCGAAAAAATGGGTCTGCGCGGCCAGCAGGCACGCCAAGAGCACAACGGCTCTCCACCGCATTGTCGAAGACGCCCGTTCCATGTGGTAGCTTGGAACGAGAATAGCGAGCCAGGGTTGCTTCGTCAAGTTTTCCTTGTTTCACTTGTGACCTTAATAGCCCATCCCAACGAAAAAAGGCTCCCGCCGCTTTCTTCTCTGTGTCGGTGCTTGTCCCGACGCGTTTTGTCGGGATGCCTCTGTGGCGATAGAATTGCCGCGCTATGCCCGTCCCCTTTGCCGGCTGTTTCACTACCGACCCTGCCGCCAAACTCGTCTTCGCCGGCCTTGCCGACGACTCGCAATCTTCATTCCGTCGCGGAGCCGCACGCGGCCTACGACGGCGACTGCTATAACTCCACCAGCGAATCCGGCGTCGACCTCGCCGGAAAAATCTTTGACGCCGGCGACTTGCCGTCTCTTCCCGACTGGCCGGCCACCGCGCGCAGCTTCCGCGAATACGCCGCCGCACAATGGCGCGCTGGAAAAATTCCTTTCTTTGCCGGCGGCGACCACGCCGTCACCGTACCCATGGCCGAAGCCCTCGCCGTCCTCGGCCATCCGGTGCACATCGTTCAACTCGACGCGCATCCCGACCTCTACCCCATCTACGAAGGCAGCCTCACGTCGCACGCCTGTGTCGCCGCGCGAATCCTCGAGATGCCCCACATCGCTTCGCTCACGCAGTACGGCATCCGCACCGAAAACGCCGTGCAGGCCGATTGCGCCCGCCGCCATTCAGGCAGGCTGCGCCAGTTTCACGCGCGCACCATCGGCGCTTCGCTCGACTATCCCGCGCACATTCCCCACGGCGCGCCGGTGTACATCACGCTGGACCTCGACGCCTTCGATCCCGCGTTTGCTCCCGGCGTCGCGCATCCTGTTCCGGGCGGCCTCACGCCGCGCCAGGTGCTCAATTTTCTTCAGTTCGCTCCCTGGTCGCTCGCCGGCATGGACGTGGTCGAGCTCCATCCCGCCGCCGACATCGTCAACTGCACCGCACTTCTCGCCGCCCGCTGCCTCCACGAATCCATGGCCTTGGCCATGCTAGCCACTGGTCACTAATCACTAGCCACTGCCTTTTTGACTTTTCCTCTCCCCGCCGCATAGACTGCTCTGCGCCATGCGCGTTCTCTTTATCGGCGACATCGTCGGCGCTCCCGGCCGGCGCATCATTCACGATCGACTCGCGGACATCCTCGCCCAGCAGCACATCGATCTGTGCATCGCCAACTGCGAAAACTCCGCCTCGGGTTTCGGCATCACCCCGCGCCTCGCTGACGAACTGTTTCATGCCGGCATTGAAATCCTTTCCGGCGGCAATCACATTTTCGACCGCAAGGAAATTTTCGATTATTTTCCGCATGAGCCCCGGCTGCTCCGCCCGGCCAATTTTCCCGATGGCGCGCCCGGCAGCGGCCTGTTCGTCGGCGCCGCAAAAAACGGCACGAGCTACGCGGTGCTGAATTTGCAGGGCCGCACCTTCATGGCGCCGCTGGATTGTCCCTTCCGCACCGCCGACCGCGAACTCGCGCGCATTCCCCCTGAAGTGAAAATCGTTCTCGTGGACATGCACGCGGAAACCACCAGCGAAAAACAGGCCATGGGCTGGTATCTCGACGGCAAAGTTTCCGCCGTCATCGGCACGCACACCCACGTGGCCACCGCCGACGAGCACGTCCTCCCGCGCGGCACCGCCTACATCACCGACGTGGGCATGACCGGCCCGCACGATTCCGTCATCGGCATGGAGAAGGACGCCATCATCCGCCGCTTCATCGAATCCCTTCCCGCGCGTTTCGAAGTCGCCGCCAACGACATTCAAATGAACTGCGTCCTCCTCGACCTCGACGAATCCGCATCGCTTCCCAATTCCCCGCGTGCCCCCGCCCGCGCCATCTCCCGCCTGCGTTTTCGCCTGGATTGACTAGGGCTGCTCCGTTCTTCGGCTTTCGTCTTTGATCCTTCCTCTTTCCTCCCTTCCTCATTGTTCTTCATTCTGATTTCTGATTTCTGCCTTGTAATGTGCCAACTCTCGACTTCCCTGTTTCTCAGTGGTAGCCTCACCTCTTCAGTGGTTTCTAGCCACTAGTCACTAACCACTAGCCACTATTCTTATGGCTTCTCCAAGCACCCAACTCGACCACGTCGCTATCGGGGAGCAAGTTTCCCGCATTGTCGCCGAGCTCCTCGCCGAGCTGGGCAGCCATCGCCTGCCACAGGAGGTCAAGCCCTCCGCGCATCTCGAGCGCGACCTCGGCCTGGGCAGCCTCGAGCGCGTCGAACTCGTGCAGCGCATTTCCGCCGCCTTCCACGTTACGCTCTCCGACCGCGTTGCCGCCGAAGCGGAAACACTCGCCGACTTGCTCAACGCGGTTGTCGCGGGCGACGCCCTCGCCCCGGAGCTTTTTTCCGCCGCCGCTCCGCGCGCGCCGTTTCCCGTTGCCACCACCGATCTCCGCGAGCGTCTCCTCGACCGCGCCGAAACGCTCACCGAAATCTGTCTCCACCGCGGCCGCTCCGACGCGCACCGCCCGCATCTTTTCCTCCGCGAAGATGACGGCGCCACCCGCGCCATTCCTTTCGGCGAACTCTGGGAGCGCGCCAGCTCCATTGCTCACGGCCTGCGCTCGCGAGGTCTTCAGCCCGGTGAATCCGTCGCGTTGATGCTTCCGACCTCCGCGGATTTTTTTTCCAGCTTTCTCGGCGTCATTCTCGCCGGGGGCGTCGCCGCGCCGATTTATCCGCCCATGCGCGCTGACCGCATCGAGGAATACGCCGCGCGGCAGTCCGCCATTCTGCGCAGCGCACAGGCGCGGTTTCTCATTTCCTTCCGCCAGGCCGAAGCGGTGGCGCACCTGCTGCACCCGCACGTGCCCTCGCTCAAAGGCGTGCTCAGCGCCGCCAAGCTCGCGGAGACTTCCAACGGTTCCGCTTCCTTCGAAGCGCATCACGCGCGCCCCAGCGATATCGCCATGCTCCAGTACACGTCCGGCAGCACCGGCGAGCCCAAGGGCGTCACGCTCACCCACGCCAATCTCCTCGCCAACATTCGTTCCATGGTGAACGCGCTCGAAATCGACACCTCGGACGTCATGGTCAGTTGGCTCCCGCTTTACCACGACATGGGACTCATCGGCTCCTGGCTGCTGCCGTTTTGCATGGGGCTTCCGCTCGCCGTGATGTCTCCGCTCGCTTTTCTGACGCGCCCTGAGCGCTGGCTGTGGGCCGTGCATCAGCACCGCGCCACTGTCGCCGCCGCTCCCAATTTCGCCTTCGAGCTCTGCGTCCGCAAAATCGCCGACCGCGACATCGAAGGCCTCGACCTCAGCTCCTGGCGCTGCCTGCTCAACGGCGCCGAGCCCGTCAACCCGCGCACCCTCGACCGTTTTGTCGAGCGCTTCGCCCGCTACGGCTTCCGCCCCGAAGCGCTGATGCCCGTGTACGGCCTCGCCGAGGCCACGCTCGCTGCCACCGTTCCACCGCTCGGCCGCGGCCCCTCCGTGGACCGTATTGACCGCCAAACTCTCGAGCGCGAAGGCCGCGCCGTCCCCGCCGCGCCCGACGACTCCTTCGCACTTGAGTTCGTCTCCGTCGGCCGCGCCATCCCCGGCCACGAAATTCGTCTTGCCGACGCCGACGGCAACGACGTGCCCGACCGCGTCGAAGGTTCTCTGTGGTTCCGCGGCCCCAGCGCCACCCGCGGCTATTTCCGCAATCCCGAGGCCACTGCCGAGCTCCAGCGCGGCGATGGCTGGGTGGTCACCGGCGACCGCGCCTACCGCGCGGACGGCGAGTTCCACATCACCGGCCGCGTCAAGGACATCATCATCAAGGCCGGACGCAATATTTATCCGCAGGAAGTCGAGGAGATTGCCGGCGCTGTCGAAGGCATTCGCCGCGGCTGTGTCGCTGCGTTTGGCGTTGTGGACGAGCAGGCCGGCACCGAGCGGCTCGTGGTCGTTGCCGAAACGCGCGCGCCCGGCACTCCCGCCGTCGAGGCCGCGCTTACGCAGGCCGTCGCCGACGCCATCGGTGTTCCCCCGGACGTCGTCGAGCTCGTCCCCAGCGGCACCATTCCCAAAACCTCCAGCGGCAAGCTGCGCCGATTCGAAACCCGCCGCCTCTATCTGGAAGGCAAGCTCGGCGCCGGACGCGCGCCCGCCTGGGTGCAGGTGGCGCGCCTCGCTGCCAGCGGTGGCGTACGCGCCGCGCGCAGCACTCTCCGTCGCGTTTTCGATTTCTTGTACGGGATTTATTCCGTCTTTGCGTTCGCCGCATTTATTCTGCCGACGTGGCTCGGCGCCTATTTTGCTCCCTCGCGCGAATCTGCTTGCCGCATCACGCAGTTCGGCTCGCGTATTTTTTTCCGCCTGATGGGCATTCCCATCACTGTCCACGGCCGCGAGCACATGGAAGAGAATTTGCCCTGCGTGTTCGTCAGCAATCACACCAGCTTTTTCGACATCGTGATTTTCCTCGCCATTTTCAAAGTGCCCTATCGTTTTGTTTCCAAAATTGAAGTTCTTTCCTGGCCGTTTATCGGCACCTTTCTCCGCCGTCGCGAAGATTTCACCTTCACCCGCGAGGACCGCAATCAGCGCCTCGCCCAGGCCACCGCCCTGGAAAATTCCCTCCGCGAAGGCGTTTCGCTCCTCATCTATCCGGAAGGCACCTTCACGCCGCGCGACGGCGTGCGCCCCTTCCAGCTCGGCGCCTTCAAGGCCGCCGTCGCCACCGGCCGCCCGGTGTGCCCCATTGCGCTGCGCGGCGTGCGCAGTATCTATCGCGACGAGACAATTCTCCCCAAGCCCGGACGCGTCACCGTTACCGTGCTCCCGCACCTGCATCCCAACCCCGACGCGCCCGATTTCCAAGAAATCGTCCGCCTCCGCGACACCGCGCGCGCCGCCATCGCCCAGCACTGCGGTGAACACCTGCTCTAATCCGCTTTTTCGTTCCTTCCTCTTTCCTCCTTTCCTCCTTCCTCGTCCCTCTCCGCTGCTTCACATCTATAGTTCCACGCCCTCCTGTTTCCTCTCTCGTCACACGCCGTGGCGCAAAACAACCGTCTCTCGCGCGCACGCATCAGAATATTTGTTCGGGGTTCCTTCGGGCCCGTCTCCCCAGGGGTGGGGTGGCGCTGGAAAAATGATCGGCTTACCGGCTCGCAGGATTCCGACGGCCGCACCTTCCCAGAGCAGGCGTCTGGGAGGCGGCGGCTAATTCCAACTCAATGAGGGAGGCTTCACGATATGCGTAAATTCTTTGTGTTGGCTGCGCTACTGGTTTTTGTTTCCGGCGTGGCCATGGCTCAGGATCATCCGAAGGCGGAGCTCTTCGGCGGTTATTCCTTTTTGCGAATCAACCCCGGCCAGGGCGTTAGCGGCGAGAATTTCGCGGGCGGATGGCACGCGTCTCTCGCCGGCAACGTCAACAACTGGTTCGGCATCGCCGGTGACTTCAGTGGTCACTACAAGAAAATTAGCGGCGCCAGAGTCAACACCCACAGCTACATGGCGGGCCCGCGCATCAGCTATCGCAACAACGAAAAGGTCACCCCGTTTGCGCACGTCCTGTTTGGCGGCGCCCGCGCGAGTGGCGGCGGTTCCAGCGAAAACGCTTTCGCCATAGCCTTGGGCGGTGGCGTGGATGCCAAAATCAACGACAAAGTCGCCTTCCGCGTAGCACAGTTTGATTACGTGCTGACGCGCTTTGACGGCCCGGTTTCCCTGACCACTGCCAACCAGCACAACTTCCGGATTTCCACCGGAATCGTTTTCCGTTTCAACTAAACCTTTTCCGGGGCGCGTCCCCCACCCGTCGCGTCCCGCTTCTTTCTTTTGCCATTCCTCCCACGGGCCGCCGGCCACACCCCACCGTCGGCCCGTTTTTCTTTTCTGTTTCCGTCTGCCTATCTCCTCATCGAGAACACCACCGTTATCTGCGTTTCCACCTCCACCGGCACTCCGCTCAACAGCGTCGCCTGGTACCGCCATTGCCCGATGGCCTCCCGCGCCGCCTCGATGAACATCGGGTGCCCACTCACCACTTCGAGCGACTTGATCGTGCCGTCTTTGGCGATAATCGCCCGCAGCACCACTTTGCCCTCGATGCCGGCGCTGCGCGGCAGCGGCGGATACTTCGGCTCGACGCGATACACCAACCGCGCCGCCTGCACTCCTTCGCTCACTACCGGCCTGGGCTTCGGCTGCGGTTTTATTTCCGGTGGCTCCGGCAACACAGGGTTCCTCCCGCTTGGGCCAATTCCTTCGATGCCGATGCCTTCGCGTCCTCCCCGGTTCGCTCCTTCGCGGTTCAACTCCTGCCAATCCGCGATAATTTCCGGCGGATCTTTTACGTCTGCCACCTCTGCCGGAATGTCTCGCGGTTGATAGATGGGCGGCCTATTCGTAATTCGTAGCGGCTTCTTATGCGGCGCGGATTGATCCCGCGTATGCCCTTTTGGCTTCGGCAGTCCTTTATACGGCACGGTGGGCATGATCTCCCGCGTCGTCCACGGCAACTTCTCCACCGCGCCCAGCAGCGGCGCCAGCACCAGCAGCCCCACCAGCAGGACTTGCAGGAGGATCGCCACCATGAGCGCGCGTCTCTTGGCCTGTCGCTCCCGCGCAATCACCGCCGGATCGCTTTCCACCAGGCATCCCTTCAGAATATTTTCTCCGCTCATCTGCACACCTCTCCCTCCGCGCAGCGACGCTCGCTGGCGCCGGATCGTGTTTTGTAGGGGCGCTCCCGAAGCTTCGGGATTACTGCGCCCCGCTTTTCACGCGGACTTTTTTCTGAGGGTTGCGCAGCCTCACTTCGTTGGACACCGTCTTCTCGCCAAAGTTCCTACCTTGCTTTGCGGCCTATTTTCTATTTTCTCTTTTCTATTTTCGCTTCTCTCTCCCTTTGCCACCCTTCACCAGTCAATAGCTAACCGTCCTATTATCAATGGTTTGTCCTGCTGCCCCGCCTTTTCCGCAACCCCTTTCCCCTCCCGCGCATCTGATTAGCCGGAAAGAATTTACGGATCGAGGGACCCTGTTCATGCCTCATCGTTCCACAGAAACCGTCGGCGTCCGTTACACCGCCTGGGCCGCGCTCGACCGCGATCCGCAGGACGATCGCGTCGAATTCGTCTGCCCGCACTGCGGCACTTCTGGCAACAAAGCTGCGCGGCGTGCTCGCGCCGACTATCGCTTCACTGATGGCTTCATTCAGGACTTGCAGGGGGAGATGTCTTCCTGCCGCAACTGCCGTCGTCCGCTGCGCGTCGTGCCCGTGGTTCTGGTGCACGACAAGGACGAAAAGCGCCGCTTCGAAGCCGTCTTCTCGGCCGAGTTGCCCGCATCGCGGAATTAGTCCGGCGATACCTCGCCCTCGCACGCTTCTCCGCGCGACTTCCCCTTCGTGCGCACAAATTGTTCCTGGGTTTTGTCACGGGGGGTTTTTCCCCCGCTTGTTAACTCTTCATCCCTGGCGGGAAATGCCGTACCCCAGCAGCATCCCGGTGTCCCGATCCCGCCGCCTCGGGATTCGAAGCCGCTCGAGGCGAAGGATCTCTTTGTCACACTGCAACTCCGTCACTCTGAAACTCTCTTCCTCCGTTTCCTCCCAAGATCAGCGGCAGCCCGCTCTTGCCCGACCCGATCACCACTATTTTGGTGTTGTTGCTCGCCGCCAGTTTCTCCGTGGCCTCGATGCCCTTCCATTCCAGCAGTTGCTGCGAGATGCCCGCCGCCACGATGCGCTGGAAGTCCGCAATGCCCTGCGCTTCGATCCGTTTCCGCTCGGCCTCCTGCTTTTCCATTTGCAGGATGAAGCTCATGCGCAGCGATTCCTGCTCCGCCTGCTGTTTCTGCTCGATGGACGTCTTCAGCATCGCCGGCAGTTGTACCTCCCGCAGCAGGATCGCTTCGATGCTGCTGCCCGGCCCCGCAGGAAGACGTCTCAGCCCGCTCTTCCAGTAACTCTACCAGCCCTGCAAACGTAAGAGAGTTAGCACTCAATTACATTTCTGCGACTGCACGTCCGTGTCGGGCCGGATGAGCAACCGTTGCTTTACGGCCGTCTGGCAAACACGTCCAACATTGGCACTGGTCCCCCGCCGGTGACCACTGTGGGCATCACCCCATTCCATTTCTCCACAGCGCGTCCCTGAACCTCGATTCGCCGCAACTCCAGTAACTGCGGCGTTATCTGTGCTTTTTGGAGCTCCAGTCCCTTGGCTTCAGCTTGGGCTCTGGTGATTGCCTGTTGCGCTTCAAACTGCACCCGTTTCAAGGCGTTCTCTGCCTCCAGAGCCTGTTGGACCGCTTTCACCTTTGCCTCGATGGAGTCCTGGAAGGTTGGCGAGAACTGAAAGTCCGTGATGGAGAGTTGTATAACTCCGATACCGAGGGGAGCTAACCTTGCCGCCAGTAAATTTTGAAGTTCATCTTTCACCTGCGGCCTTCGTGTGATCAACTGCTCTGCGTCGAAATTGGCCGTGGTAGATTTGACCGCTTCCTGGATGTACGGCTGAATGACCCGGCTTTCATAATCCTGCCGCATATTGCGATAGGTTTCCCCCACGCTGCTGGCATTCAACTGGTAGTTCAAAGTGACTGCTGTGGTAACCACTTGCAAGTCTTTGCTGGAAGAGCCGACAGCAGCGGTGTATTTCTGAATCTGGGTCGACATCAGAACTACCTCCTCAACGAAAGGAATCTTGAAATAGAGACCTTCGTCTTTGATCGTCCCGGTCACGGCCTCAAAACGCAGCAAGACGCCTCGTTGTCCTGCGCCGACTACCCCGGTGCTTCCCGCTACCACAATGAGGCAGGCAATCACTCCGATAATCGTCCCGATTCGCCTCATAGCACTGCGCCCCAATTGCCCCACGTCAATCACGTGTCCTTCCCCCTCGTCATCTCTTCGAAATGCGCTCATGTTGGCCTCCTCGTCGAATGTTTGCGCGCCGGCCCGTCCCGCATCTCGGGGACTCGGCTTTCCCGCGCCCGTTCATTGTAGTCTGCTTTCTCCCCACACTCCCTTTCTTGTCATCCTGCGGACCGCGCCTTCTGCGGGCCGAAGGATCTCTCTGTCTCTCTGGAACTCTGTCACTCTGCCACTTTCCCCTGTCGCCAAAGCGGCACTATATGTTGGGGCATCTCCACTTGACACCCTCCCAATTGTGGGGCATTATCTGCCCAACTTTTCCGGTCGGAGCCGCTGTTTCGGGCTCTTGCGCGAGCTGTTTTTGCCCGCGGCTTCCCGCGAAAAGTCTGGGGGGAGACGATGCAATATCTGCCCGGCTGGACCGTTCAGTGCATCAATCCGGAATGTGACGCTCGCGGCCATTGGCTACGCGTCACCGAGGATCACATCTCGCAATGCAGCAATTGCGGCGCGCCTTTGCGTAATGTGCCACCGCCGCTCGCGCCCTCTCGCCTGGCGGGACGCATGCGCCCACGCGCCCTCAGCGCCTATCGCCCCCGCCTCCGTCCCCGCTAGTCGCTCTTGTTTGCCATCCTGCTTGCCCTGATCCCGCTTTGCGGGAGAAGGGAGCGAAGCGAAGGATCTCTCTGTCACTCTGAAACTCTCTTAAAAAAGGTGAGCGGCCGGTGGGGGCACCGGCCGCTCGGGGGCATTGGGGGGTGGATGGAGGTCTAAAGTTTTCTGGAGCTCATCGCGTCGTCTTCGGCTCGCCCGTCAAACTCATGACCAGGGCAGCCACGCAGAGGATGATTCCAATCGTCACAATCATTACTTTCTCCTGCGTCGCCATGCGCTCCTACAGCGTGCCCATCTTCGCCTCTCGCGCCGCTCCCTTCAATGGCTAGGGGGTACCACCTTTCGTGGTACGAAAGTACTTGGGGAAGAAGCTCTCCTTTCTTCCTCCTTCCGCTGCCCGTCAATCTTTCTCTGTCACTCTGCAACTTTGTCACTCTACCACTTACATCTTCTCCTTCCACCACCACAGTGGCTCCACCGCCTTTTCCTTGGGCCACAGTTGCTTCAGCGAATCGCCTTCGAACAGCTCTCCATCCTTCATCACCAGCCGGACCGTATTCGTGTTGTGGATGTCGGCCAGCGGATCTTTGTTCAGCACGATCAGGTCCGCCAGCTTGCCGGGCTCGATCGAGCCGAGGTCCTGCGCGAGGCCGATGGCTTCCGCGCCGCGGATCGTCGCCGCGCGCAGAACTTCCATGTTGCTCAGCCCGCCTTCTTTCAGCGCCCACATTTCCCAGTGACACTGGATGCCCTGCAACTGTCCGTGCCCGCCGATTTGCACGAACCCGCCGGCGTGGACGATTTTCGCCGCTGCTTCCGCCAGCCGCGGGAAGATGTGCTGTTCTTTGCTGAACCACGGCCGCCGCAGCGACTTGTCGTCCAGTTCGTTATGCGGAATGAACCGCCGGAGTTTCGCGTCGCCGTGCACGTCGGTGGTTTCGTAAAAATAGTTCTCCGCCCACGGCCCGCCGTAAGCCACCAGCAGCGTCGGCGTATAGCGAATCTGCGTCTTGGCGAAGAGTTCCGCCACGTCCTTATAGAGCGGCACGATCGGAAGCGCATGCTCGTTGCCGTTCATTCCGTCGATGGCGTGCGTGAGGTTCAACTTCAGATCCAGCCCACCTTCCGTGGTAGGCATGATGCCCAATTCCTTGCACGCCTCCACCACCCACTCGCGCTGCTTGCGGTTTCCCACCATGTACGACTTCAGCGTGTTCGTGCGGTAATACTTTTTGTACTTAGCGATGACGTTCTTCGCCTCTTCCGCCGACTGAAAGTCGTTGTTGCTGAACACGCCGGGCCCAGTGGAGTACACGCGCGGCCCCAGCATCTCTCCCATGTCCACCAGGTCCTGGTAGGCAAGCTGGTCGTTCGTCGCGGTCTGCGGGTCGCGGCCCGTGGTGACGCCGTACGCCAGGTTCGCCAGGTAGCTCCAGTTGGGCAGCTCCAGCACGCTGTTGCGCACCTCCCAGTGCGCGTGCACGTCCACGATGCCGGGCATAATTGTCGCGCCCTTCACATCAAAGATTTTTGCGCCCGCCGGAATGGCCACCTTGCCGCGCGCGCCCACCGCGGTGATGCGGTTGTCGGTGACGACGATGTCGCCGTTCGCGATTACCTCCTCGCCCTTCATGGTGATGATTTTCGCCCCGCGCAGCACCGCCGTGCCCTGCGGCTTGTGCCGCGGAAATTCCAATACGATTTCCGTTTCCTGATAGAGCGGCGGTTTCTTCGCTTCCGCTTTCTTTGCTTCTTCCTTTTTTTCGCCTTGCGCCTTTTCCTCGCCTTCCGGTTTTTTCTCCGGCTCAAATGAAACGCTCGCCAGCGTCTGTCGGAAAAATGACGCGCCCAGCCCCCACGTAATCGTCGCCCCGTTGTCGGCCCAGGCGATGTAGTCGGCCCCGACGTCCGTCAGCTTCTTCACGGGCACGGATGGCGTGTTCACGTTGACCGTCGTCATTTCCCCCACCGGCGGCGGCACCGTCACCACCCACAGTTGATTGGCCACCATCGCGAGCGCCTTCGTGCCGTCCGGGCTCATGCGCACGTCCTGCGCCGGCGAAGGCTGAGGGCCAAAGCTCTTTCCCACTACGCGCACGTGACTCCGCCGGTCCGTGCCGTCGAAGCGCATCGAAATCAACCCGCCCGGCGAATGCACGTACACGCGGTCCGTCTCGTGCGTGAAGTGCGGCTTGCCTGTGCCGCGCGCCGGCACGATCAGCGTGGCGTCGCCGCCCTCCGCGGGAATCCACACCAGGTCGGCGGGCACCAGGCGTCCCCCGAATTCGCTGGGCCGCTGCACGCGTTCGTACGTCGGCGCGCGCAGCGCCACGATGCGCGTTCCGTCCGGCGCCCACGCTGCCTCGCGGTAGAACGCCGCGATGCGCGTCAATTGTTGCGGCGTGCCGCTACCGTCCGCGCGCGTTTTCCAGATGTGCCCGCCGTCCACCGACCACGTCACGTACGCCAGCCACTGCCCGTCCGGCGACCACGCCGGCTGAAACTCTCGCGCCTCGCTCTTCGATACCCGCGCCGGCTTTCCGTTCGGCAAATCCATCGCGTACAGATGCGTCACCGCGGAAAACGCCAGCCGCTTCCCGTCCGGCGACTGCACCGGGCCCTGCAGGATGCGCGCGCGCACCGCGCTTTCGTCCACGCGGATGGGAAAACTCAGCAGCGGGCCCACGTCCTGCGAGACCTTCGCCGTGAACGGAATCACGCGGTCGTCGCCGCCGGCTACGTCCACGCGATGGATTTTTCCGCCGTACGACGCCACCACGCTTTTCCCGTCCGGCGTGAAGGCGTAGCTGTTCAGCAAGTCGCGCGTGGCGCGCGATTCCTGGTCGTCGCGCTGCACCGGATACTTCAGCCAGCGGTCTTCGCCGGAATTCAGGTCGCGGATGCGCAGTCCCGTTTCCGTTTCATCGCGCGTGCCGTAGACCAGTTTCGTGCCGTCGGGCGAAAGCACCGGGCGGAACGCGCCGCCTTCCGCGGACGTGAGCGTATCTTCGTCGCCGGTCTTGCGGTCCTTCCGCGAAATCTGCCACGGAAAATCCATCATGTTGTAGGCAAAGCCGCCGAGCTTGCGCGCGTAATAAAAATATTTTCCGTCCGGCGAAGCCACGGCGCCCAGCACGTTGGGCCGCTGCGCCGGCAGCGTGTTCGGCTGCGGCTGTGCTTTGGTCACCTGCACGCCCGAGCCGCCCTGAATGTGGTACATCCACAATTCCGCCGTGCCCGAGGCCGGCGTGGCCCGCGACACGGTCACGTACTGGCTGTCGTGCGTCCACCCCGGCGACACGAACAGCGCTTGCTGTTCCTTGCTGAGTTGCTTCGGCTCCGTCCCGTCCGCTTTCGCAATCCACAAATTATCCGCGCCCTCGCGGTCGGAGAGGAACGCGATCCACTTTCCGTCCGGCGAGTAGCGCGGCATGGAATCGAACGCCAGCGTGCTGCCGTCCTTCGCGCTCGAGTCGCTCACCGCCAGGCGTTTCGCTTCCCCGCCTTCCATGGGCAGCGTGTACAAATCCCCGAGCAGCTCGAAGAGGATCGTCTTGCCGTCCGGCGAAACGTCCAGCGAAATCCACGTTCCTTCGTCCGTCGTGAATTCCACCTTCCGCTCTGTTTTCAGCGGCAGCCCCTTTTTCTTTTCGTCTTTCTTCGCTTCGGGCTTCTCGGCTGGTTTGGGTTCCTGCGCCCGCGCAGCGGGCAGCGCGAGAACAACAGCAAACAGCACGGCAAGGATCGTCTTCGCAGTCTTCATGGCTCTCCTCGATAAATCGAATGGCGCATCATAATGCAACCCGCCATGCCGGCAAAATGAAAAGGGGGCGTCCCGATGCTTCTGATCGGGACGCCCCGGTTTTCGCTTTTCGTCTTTCCGGTTAGTTGTTGTCCTCTTCCTGTGGCCGCCCGCCACCACGTCCGCCCATGCCCGCCGGCGGATTGATGAAGTTCAAGTTGGCCTCGCGCATCAGCTTGTTCAGGTTGGCGAGGTCTTCGGTCACCAGCTTCAGCACCAGCGGAGCCTTCTCGCGGATGATCGCCCCATACGTCGCGATATCCTCGAGTTGCCGAGCACTGGGCGCTTGCGTCACCGACTCAATCGCTCCCATGACTTGTGTCAGTCGCGTAGTGGCGGGCGTCGGCTGCAGCACCGCCGGCGGTCCGGCGGCTCCGAGTTGCTGCGTGCCGCTGGGGATTTGCCCGAAGGTCGGATAGATTTCGTCAATTTTCTTCAGCAGTGCTTCGCCCGCGGCGCTTACGTTGTCCGGCACGCGCATTCCGCCCGGACCCTGTCGCTTCCACGATTCGAGTGCTGTGTTTACGTTCTGTCGCAGTTGCTGGATGCCGCGTTGCGCAACCACCGCCTGCCTCACGATGGGTCCCAGGTCGTTGATGGCCTTGCGCCGTGCCGCGCGGTCCGCGGCGCTAATCGTGATTCGCGGATCGTCTTCCACCACGATGGTCCTGGTCTGTTCCGGCAGCTCGCCCACTTTTACTTTTACGGTGTACGTGCCGGGGTCCACGCGCGACCCGGCGCCAGCTCCGCCGCCGAATCCGCCGCCTCCAAACCCTCCGCCCCCGCCCGTTCCCGGCGGCGCGGGAGGAATCGGCGACGTGTAGCGCAGGTCCCAATTGACGCGGTTAATCCCCGCCTGTCCTGTGCCGTTGATCGTGCGCACTGGTTTGCCTTCGCTATCGGTGATGGTGATGCGCACCTTGTTCGTCGTCCGCACTTGCGGTCCAAGCTGCGCCAGCAGCGCGGCAATCCCTCCTCCGCCACCGCCGCCTCCGCCACCCGGTCCGCCCGCTGGCGCCGGTGTCGCTGCGCCCGCCGGCGGCGGATCATCCTTGATTTCATTCTTCAAGAAATATTGGATGGTCGCCGCGTTGGGCGCGTTCGGCCCGATGAACTCCTTGGCGCCCGTGGACGCTTTGTGGTTCCACGTGCGCCAGCTCGTCGCCGGCCGCACGTCGAACAGCGTGAACTCTGACGCCGCCACCTTCTCGTTCATCCCTTCCAGCGGCGCGATGTTGTCCAGAATCCAGATTGCGCGCCCGTGCGTGCCGAAGATCAAGTCGTTGTCCCGCGGATGGATCACGATGTCGTCCACCGGCACCATCGGTAGGTTCATCTTGATCCGCGTCCACGCGCCGCCGCGGTCGAAGCTCACGTACGCTCCGAACTCCGTCCCCGCAAACAGCAGGTCCGCATTCCGCTGGTGTTCGCGGATGACGTTGGCTATGCCCCGGTTGTTCGGCAGGTTGGATGCGATGGACTTCCACGTTTCGCCGAAGTCCGTGGTCATGTACACGTAGATCCCGAAATCGTTTTGCCGGTGCCCGTCAAACGTCACGTACGCCGTGCCGTCCGCGTGGTTCGACGCTGCTACCCGGCTCACATACGTGCCCTTCGGCAAGCCCGGCACCTTCTCCGCCACGTTTTTCCAGTTGGCCCCGCCGTCCCTGGTCACTTGCAGGTTGCCGTCGTCGGTCCCCGCCCAGATGACCCCCGCATTTCGCGGCGATTCACTCAGCGCGGTGATGCACGGCCAGTTCACCACGCCGTCGTGCCGCGACATCGTGGTCTGGTCCGGCACCTTCCCCATGATTTCTTTCTGGTTGCGGTCCTCGTTGTTGGTCAGGTCCGGGCTGGCCTTCGTCCAGTTGTCTCCGCGGTCTGTGGACTTGAACAAAAAGTTCCCGCCATAATAAATCGTTTTCGGGTTGTGCTTGCTGACGACGATCGGCGAATTCCATTGAAAGCGGAATCTCTCCTCGCCTTCTTTTTCTCGCGGCCGGATGGAAACGAACTCCGACGTCCCCAGGTTTCTCCGGTTCACGTTCCCGTCCTGTGATTCGGAGTACAGGATATTCGGGTCCGTGGGGTCGATCTGCACGTAATAGCCGTCGCCGCCGCCCACGTTCACCCATTCGTCGTTGGTCACCCCGCGGTTGTACAGCGTCGAGCTCGGCCCGCACCACGACCCGTTGTCCTGCAAGCCGCCGCACACCCGGTACGGCTTCTGCATGTCCACGCCGATTTCATAGAACTGCCCCAGCGGAACCGTGTTGATGAAGTCCCAGTTTCTCCCGCTGTCAAACGATTGGTGAATCCCGCCGTCGGTCCCCGCCAGCATGTGCTCGGAGTTCGCCGGGTCGATCCACAACCCGTGGTAGTCCCCGTGGATGCGCTGCCCGCGGTTAGTCACAAACGTCTTTCCGCCGTCTTCTGAAAAATAAATCGGCGCGCCCAGCAGCCAGATGCGCAGGTCGTTGTTGGGATCAATATGCGGCTTGCTGTAGTACATCGGCCGCGGATTCGTATTGGACATTTTCGTCCACGTCTCCCCCTTGTTCTCGCTGCGGTAGATCCCGCCATTGGCGTGCTCCACCAGCGCGTACACGATGTTCGTGTTTCCCCGGTAGACTTGCAGGCCGATGCGTCCGGTCTCCGGCAGCACGTTGGCTGGCGTTTGCGGATTGGAGTCCGCGTCGTAGGGCATGCCCTTGACGATTTTATTCCATGTGGCGCCGCCGTCCGTCGTCTTGTAAATCGCGCTTCCCGGCCCGCTTCCGTTGAATCCGTACACCGTCCGCCGCCGCTGATATGCCCCCGCGTACAGTGTGTCCGGGCTTTGCCAGTCTATGGCGATGTCGTTCACGCCGGTGTCCGCGTTGATGAACAGCACGCGCTGCCACGTCTTTCCGCCGTCCGTCGTCTTATAGACGCCGCGCTCTTCGTTCGGCCCCCACAGCCGCCCCGCCGCCGCCACGTACGCCACGTTGGGCTTCGTCGGATGCACCACGATGCGCCCGATGTGGTGCGTCTCTTTCAGCCCCGTGTTGGTCCACGTCACTCCCGCGTCCAACGACTTGTACACGCCGTTGCCCCATGACGAGCTTTGCCGGTTGTTCGACTCCCCCGTCCCCACATAGATGATGGACGGGTCCGACGGCGCCAGGGCAATGTCTCCGCAGGTATGTGTGTCCTGGTCGTCGAAGATCGGCGTCCACGTAGTGCCCGCGTTCGTCGACTTGTGAACTCCCCCCGACGCGGCGCACACATAGATAATCCGCGGGTCCGACTCCACCACCGCGAAGTCGTCGATGCGCCCCCCCATGATGGCCGGGCCAATCTCGCGGAATCGCAGCGTATCGAGGATGGCCCCATAGTCCGGCTTGGCCGGTGCCGGCGCCGCAGCCTTCGCCGGCGCTTTTTTCGGAGGCGCTTGCGCGCTCGCAGGGCCCGCCGCAATGCACAGGCCCAGCACAAGTAATGTAGCGCCGCCCTTTAGGGCGGCATTCTTCACTCTGGAAAGGATGCGCTTCATGTTTGACCTCGCTGATTTAGGATTGCAGTCTGCCAACCACAGGTTCGGCCGCTCGCGGGATGCTAGTCCCGCCCGTTCCGAATTGCAACCGTTCGCCTTGCCTCTGTTCGCGATACATTTCGGCCCAACCCGTGATACATTCCCGCCAATAATTATTTCTGTCTGTCATCCTGAGCGAAGCGAAGGATCTTCCTTCTTTCAGGATATTGGAAGTTAACGGAGACTTTTTATGACTCACCGACCGTTCGGCTTATCCCGTCAAGCGATACTAGCGACGGCCCTCGCCCTCCTTTGGTTTCATCCACCTTTCCTTGTTGGTGGAACCCTCTCGCCGTCGCCCGTTTCAACTGCGCGCCCTGTCTTTTCCTTTCCTCCCTTCCTCACTTCCTCCTTTCCTCTCCCGGCGCAGGCCCCCGCGCAAACCGGCGCTATGACCGAAATCCGCGCCCTCTTCGCCGAATTCCTCAAGCTTCACGCCGCCAAGAAAATGGACGAGTGGCGCGACAAGATGTTTCTCTCGGAAGCCGTCTGTTTCCGCACCGCCGCGGACGGCGAGGTCGCCGTTTTCCCCGTCGCCGAGTTGGCCCGCACCATCGCCGAGGAGGCCAAGACTCTCGACGAGCAGCACGAAGAATTTGAAGACGTCCGTATCGAGGTCCACGGCAACGCCGCTCACTACGCCACCTCCTGGACGCTTTTTCACAACGGCAAGGTCGCCCGCAAGGGCCGCGCCTTTTTCTCTCTCGTCAAAAAAGAAGGCGCCTGGAAAATCGCCTCCCTCGTCTGGTACCGCGAATGACTTTGTACCGCCGGCATCTTGCCGGCGCCTTTTTCTGTCATCCTGCTTGCCCTGAGCGATAGCGAAGGGAGTCCGTTGTCATCCTGAGTCCCGATGAGTTTTATCGGGACGAAGATCCTTTCCGCTGCGGTTTCTGCGGCGAATCTCTCAGTCACTCTGCCACTCTTCAACTCTTTAACCCTTCAACCCTTTGACTTTTTAGCTTTGGTTTTCAGGTTTACACTATTCCCTGTTCCCTAGTCCCTGATCCCTGACCCCAAATGACCCGCAAACAATTCGACCAACTCGTCGCCGACGCCGTCGCCTCTCTCCCGCCGAAATATCGTTCTCTGCTCACCAACGTCGCCGTTCTGGTCGAGGATTTCCCTGCCGGCCAGGGTCCGTCGGAAAATGTCGCTGACGAAGAAGACCTGCTCATGGGCGAATTCATCGGCGTCCCGCGCACCGAGCGCGCGCTCTGGGACATGCCTCCGGAGCCCGCCCGCGTCGTCCTCTACCAGAAAAATATCGAAGCCTACGCCGCCGAGGCCGCGGCCGACGAAGGCCGCCCCGCCGAAGAAATCCTCCGCGAGGAAATCCGCCTCACCGTCCTCCACGAGCTCGGCCACTTCTTCGGCATGGAAGAAGATCAGCTCGAAGACGTGTGACACCCGCCCCCGGTCCTCCCGCACTGTTAGCAAGTGCCCATCTAAACCTTTTCATTTGAACATCGGGGAAAACATTACCTAAACCTCGCCCCGCCGTCAGGACTTCCTCGGCGCCATTCCTTTAACCCTTCCGCCTGCGCTCTTCGCGCGAGGAGGGAAAATGAAGCGCCTGATCGGAGCCATCCTGTGTCTTACAGTCTTTCACTTCGCTGTTCCACAAGCTGCTGCCGAACCCGCCAAGATTTCCATTAAGCTGGTTGCGGACCATTTGGTTGTGGCGCGCGGCTCGTGGGGTCAATTGCACAATCTAAACCTGCTCCTCGATACCGGCGCGACGCCTAGCCTGGTGCATCGGCGCGTGGCCTCCAAGCTGCAGGCCAGCGGAGTCGCGCAGACCTATACACAATTCCGTGACGGCATTGTCACCGACCGAATCACCGCCGCGGATTTTCGCATCGGCACTGTCCCTGTCGGGCAAGTGACCATGCTCGCGGTGAACCTGACGCACATCGAGCGGGAGTGCGGCATTCCGATAGACGCCATCATCGGTATGGATGTGCTGCGTCTGCTGGGCAAGTTCACGATTGATTACAACGGGAAATTCGTCGAAATTGGCGCAACGCTTCAAAACGGCATCGTCGTACCGTTCGACGCGGAACCTTCGCCCTACATCGGAGTTTTGCTTAACGCCAACGGAAAAGCGTTGCGCGTGATTTTGGATACCGGCGCCAATCGCATCAACCTGTTCGAGAGCCGCGCCGGTGATGCGGTGAAGGGCCTGCGCACGGTGGCCGTCAACACCAACGTCAATGTCGCCGGCCCTTACAGCGTGCGCGAAGTGGAAATGGAACTGGCGCTCAACAAAACCGCCTTTGGAGATTATTTGGTGGTTGTCTTTGAGGTCTCCGAGCGGGCCTTTCCGAATTTTCAAGGTTTGCTGGGGCCAGCGGCGCTCGGAATAAAGCGGCTCTCGATTGATATTGAGCGCAGGGTCGTCGTCTTGCAGAGGTAGGCGTGGACTGTGCCGACTAGCCTTCAGCCGCTTACTCTTTCAGAACGTATCTTTTCCCGATTACATAATGATATGATGCTCCCCAAATCACCAGGCCTCCCTGAACGCAGGAGTGATGGTGCGGGGCGATTTTCGTATCGGCGAGTGGCTGATCCAGCCGCAGATTCATCTCATCCGGCATGACGGGGCCGGTGCGCCCGACGCGCGAACTTCCACCAAAGTTGAGGCGAAAGCTATGGCCGTGCTCGTCTACCTCGCCGAGCACACCGATGAGGTTGTTTCCAAAGACAAGTTGATCGGCGCCGTCTGGGCCGACACATTCGTCACCGACGACGTGCTGACACGCTGCATTGCCGATTTGCGCAAGGCCTTCGATGACGACGCCAAAAACTCCCGGGTCATTCAGACCATCCCGCGCAGTGGCTACCGCCTGATCTTGCCGCTCGTTGATGTTCATGCCCCGGCCGCCGCAGCCGAGCCCGCCGTCGTCGCGCCCCGCCGCCTAGCGCGCTGGAAGATTCTAGTGCCCGTGACGATCGTACTCGTCGCGGCGATTGCCGGCGGAGTTTTCTACTTCCAGAGCGCACCGGCGCTGACGGAAAAAGACACCATCCTTCTCGCCGACTTTGTGAACACCACCGGGGACGTGGTCTTCGACGGTACGCTGAAGCAGGCGCTGTCCATCCAGCTTGCGCAATCGCCGTTTCTCAACCTGCTTCCTGAAGAGCGCGTGCGGCAGACGCTGCGGCTTATGAACCGCCCGCCCGAGGAGCGCGTCGTCGGGCCGGTGGCGCGCGAGGTTTGCCAGCGGCTGAACGTCAAGGCGCTGCTCGCTGGCGAGATTGCGCAGCTCGGTAGCCACTTTGTTATCACCCTCGACGCGCTGAACTGCGCCACCGGCGATTCCATCGCCAAAGAGCAGGTCGAGGCAACCAGCAAGGAAGAAGTGCTCAGCACGCTCGGGAAATCAGTCTCGCGGCTGCGGCGCAAACTCGGCGAATCGTTGGCGTCCGTTCAGAACTTTGATGTTCCGATTGCGGAAGCTACGACTCCATCCTTTGAGGCGCTCAAGCAATTCACGCTGGGCGTAGAGACGCAGTCCCGCGGTCGGGAACGTGAGTCCATCCCCTTCTTCGAGCGCGCTGTCGAGCTCGACCCCAACTTCGCTCAAGCCTATCGGCGACTGGGCGCGGTCTACGGCAACGCCGGGGAAGGGGAAAAATCCCGCGGGTACCGCACCAAAGCCTTCGAGCTGCGTAATCGTGTCAGCGAGCGGGAACGGCTCGCCATTGCCAGCTCCTACTACTACGGCGTCACCGGCGAGCTCGAAAAGGCCCGCGAGACCTACGAACTCTGGATCCGCACCTACCCTCGCAACTTTGTACCGCGGAACAACTTTGCGCACATGCTGAATGACATCGGTGAGTTCGAAAACGCCGCGGAGCACGCACGTGAGGGTTTGAACCTCGACCCCAACGGTGCCGTGCTTTACTGGAACTTGAGCCGCGCCTACCGCGGTCTGAATCGGGTTGATGAAGCAAAGGCCGTGCACGAACAGCAAATCGCCCGCGGAATGGAGAATATGGCCGCGCACGTGTGGCTCTATTGGATTGCTATCCTTCAGGGCGACGCCGCGGCGTCGCAGCGCCACGCCGAGTGGGCCAAAGGAAAGCCGGATGAACACTCGATGCTAAATACCCAAGCCAGCGCCGCAGCGTACCTCGGCAAGCGCAAAGAGTCACTGGAGCTGCGTCGTCGCGCCATCGAGATGGCCCGGCAACGAGGTATCCTCGAGCCTGCAGCATACTATTTGGCTACCGCAGCGTTGAACGAAGCGACCCTCGGAAATTGTTCTCAAGGTCGCCAGCAGATTGAAGCTGCGCTCGCGCTCCACCGGCTGGGCGCAATCGGAGGCGCACTTCGGTTCGGCCGTCTGGGCACGGGCACACGGGAGGCTGCGCCTTACTTTTTTGCAATGTGTGGCGATGCGCCGCGCGCGCTGGCCTTCGCCGATGAACTCGGCAAACGCCTCCCGCTGGGCACGTTGGTCAACAATGTGACGGTTCCGGAAGTCCGCGCCATCATCGAGACCAACCGCGGGAACACTGCCAAGGCCATCGAGCTGCTCCGCTCGGCCGAGCCTTTCGAGAAAGGCAACTTTGGCCCCACCTACACGCGCGGCGTGGCCTACCTGAAAGCCAAATCAGGAAAGGAAGCCGCGGCCGAATTTGAAAAAGTCTTAGGCCGCCGCGGCGTTGACCCGCTCAGCCTGCTGCACGCGCTGAGCTTCCTGCAACTCGGCCGTGCCTATGCGCTCGCCGGCGAAACGGAAAAAGCCCGCAAGGCTTATCAGGATTTCCTTGCTCTCTGGAAAGACGCCGACCCCGACATCCCCGTCCTGCGCGAAGCCAAATCCGAATACGCCAAGCTGAAATAATCCCGCCGCTCATCAGCCAAATTCCTGCTGGCTAGTTTTTCTCTGCTACTCTGTCAGTCTGTCACTCTGTCACTTTCAAACCTTCCAACGCTTTGTTCTCTACACCCTAAACCCAAAACCCTACACCCTTCCCCAGCAACCCTTCGTCTCCCCGCGCCTTCCTATATAATCGGTTGCCATGTTCCGAAGCTTGCGCTGGGTGTTCCTTGTGTCACTACTGGGTCTCGCTGGGCTCTTGCCCCACCAGGCCGAGATTGATCTTGTCGCCACGAAGCGTCTCTTCCCGGACATGGGCCCCGGCTTGGTTGCGCTCAAGCGCGACGCCGCTGCCCGGCGCTACTTGATTCTTTCCTCGCGTTCCGCCGGTGTCGCCGTCTACAACATGGACGGCCAGCGCAGCGGCACCATTCCGCCGACGGGCACGCCGGCTGCCGCTGCATCTTCCGGCGCCAAGCCGGTGTCCTCCGCCCTGCAATATCCCAGCGACTTCGACATCACTTCCGACGGCCGTCTCGTCGTCGCCGACCGCGCGGCCAACGCCCTGCGCTTCTACGACGCCACTGGAGTACTCGTGCAGTCCATCGCCACGCCCGCGCCGAGTTCTGTGGCCGCGCTGCCCGAAGGCGAAGTGGCCGTCGCTTCGTCCGCGCTCACCTTGCCGCGCGATCAAGCCTTGCGCCTCATTACCGTTTACGACAAAGCCGGACGGCTGGCGCGCACCTTCGGCGATCTCGTCGAGCTCGCCTCGCGCAGCGATCTCAATCGCTTCCTCAACATCGGCCGCGTTTCCTCCGACCCGTCCGGCTCGCTTTACTACGCCTTCACTTTTCACCCCGAGCCCAACGTCCGCAAATACGATCGTTTCGGCTACGCCTCGCTGGAGCTTTCCGTCACCTCGCTCGATATCCAGCCCGCCGCGCAGACCGTCCGCCGCGAAATCAAGCGCCAGGACGAAAAGGGCGGCGCCCCGCGCATGAAGACCATCATCAACGCGCTCGGCGTGGACCCGGTCACGCAGCACCTCTGGCTCGCGCTGGGCAACGTCGTGCTCCACCTTGACCGCGACGGCACCCAGATCGCCGCTTACCGCGCCTATTCCGCCGACGGCATTCGCCTCGAGCCGATTGCCATCCTCGTCGAGCCGGACCGTTTGCTCTTCGCTTGTGATCCCCTCGGAGTCTTTGAACTCTCCCGCCCCGACAAAACAAAACCCTAGCTCCGGCTCTCTGATTTTCGTCTCTGCTACTCTGTCACCCTGACACGCTGCCACTTTGTAACCGTTTGGTCGTCCGCTCGCCACTCGCCACTCATCACTCGCCACTGACGATTCAAATCCTTCACTTAAGCTTGCTTCCCCGCTTTGTGCAAAACCGGTTAGTAACTTGTGGATTGTGCTGCGCCTCTTCGGCCAGCTTTCGCTTGCCAGACGCGGCGCAATCGGGCAGAATCCCGCCCTCGTTCCGGTTCTCATCGCCCGATGCACTTGCGCGGAGCCGGAACTTCTTGGGTGGTTGCGGAAATCGCGTCGCGGAGGTTGACGTGAATTTCCACAGTCGCCCAGCTCATATCCAGCGAAAAACGTCCTCCCTCGGCCGGGTCGTTTTTCAACAGGGTTTTCCACATTTCCACACGGCGGAAGTTGAAGGTGTGGTTTCGCAATTTTTTCGCCGGGCGCACGGAGATTGATCATGACTGCCTGGGACAAGGTCCTTCAGCACATGGAGCGGCGGGTCAACCCGCACAGCTTCGCTACCTGGTTCCGTCCCACTCGCCAGGAGAGCACCGAAAACGGCAAACTGATCGTGCGCGTACCCACGCGCATGTTTCGCAAGCGCCTTTCGGAGACCTATGGCGAGCTGATTCACGCCGTCCTCACCGAGGTCGGCATGCAGCAGACCCGTGTCGAGTTTGTCTGTGCCGAGCCGGAGCCGCCCGCTGCGCCACCGCCCGCGCCCGCGGCCTTGCAGTCCCGCCTTGACTTCGACGCCGTGGACCACCAGCTCAACCCGCGCTATACCTTCGATACATTTGTCGTCGGCGGCTCCAACCAGTTCGCGCACGCCGCCTCGCTCGCTGTGGGCGAGCAGCCTTCCAAAGCCTACAACCCGCTGTTCCTCTACGGCGGCGTGGGCATGGGCAAGACACATCTGATGCAGGCCATCGGCCACCTCATCAAGCGGCGCAACCCGGCCATGCGCCTCACCTACATCAGCGCGGAAAAATTCACCAACGAAGTGATCAACTCGCTGCGCTTCGACCGCATGACCAGTTTCCGCGACCGCTTCCGCACCGTGGACATTCTGCTGGTGGACGACATCCAGTTCATCGCCGGCAAGGAGCGCACGCAGGAAGAATTTTTCCATACCTTCAACGCGCTCTACGACCAGCAAAAACAAATCGTCGTTTCCTCGGACTGCCCGCCCAAGGAAATCTCCTCCATCGAGGAGCGCCTGCGTTCGCGTTTCGAGTGGGGCCTTATCGCCGATATCCAGCCGCCTGACCTGGAGACGAAGATCGCCATCCTCCAGAAGAAGGCCGATATCGAGCGCGTCAAGCTCCCGGAAGACGTCGCCGAATTTATCGCCCGCAGCATCCGCTCCAACGTTCGCGAGCTGGAAGGCGCGCTCACGCGCTTCTTTGCGTACTCCTCGCTCACCGGCGCGGAGACCAATCTCGCCACCGCCCAGGTGGCCCTGCGCAGCCTGATCGACACGCAGGAAAAGAAAGTCACCATCGAGCTGATTCAGAAAAAAGTGGGCGAGCACTTCGGCATGCGCGGTCCCGACCTCAAGCAGCGCTCCAACTCCAAGGCCATCGCCTATCCGCGGCAGATTGCCATGTACCTCGTCAAGCAGCTCACCCACGCCTCGCTGCCGGAGATCGGCCGCCAGTTCGGCGGCAAGCACCACACCACCGTCCTCCACTCGATTAATAAAATCGAATCCCAGCGCCAGCACGACAAAGATTTGAACCGCACGCTGAACCGCCTCCTCGATGCCTTCGGATAGAAAGTCCGCCACAGTGGCACTGAGTCACAGGGGTTTTCTGTAGGAGCCGGTCTTCAGACCGGCCCTTCGATTTGGGGTGCGGCACTTCAGCGCCGCCTCGCTTTTCCATGCTCCTTAGCGCCTTCGCATCGCCGACGAAACCTCTTTGTGAAAACCTGCCTGGTCTGCGCTATGCTGTTGCTCAGGAACTTGACGTATGAACTCGGCACTCGCACAACACCGGACGGAACTCGAAGCGCTCTGCCGCCGCTACGGCGTGCGGCGCCTGGAGCTCTTTGGCTCTGCTGCGCTTGGCCAGGACCGGCCCGGCGCAAGCGACCTTGATTTCCTGGTCGAGTTCGCGCAGCAGCCGCCTGGCGCCTATGCCGATGCCTATTTCGGCTTACTCGAATCCCTCGAGCGCCTGTTCGACCGCCCTGTGGATCTAGTGGTTGGCTCGGCCATCCGCAACCCCTATTTCCTGCAAGCCATCGCGCGTACCAAGACACTGCTCTATGCAGCTTGAAGCCAAAAAATACCTCTACGACGTGCAGCAGGCCGTTGCTCGCATCGCGGATTTCACCGCCGGCAAGCAGTTTGCGGATTACCACGCCGACGCGATGTTGCGCGCTGCGGTGGAGCGACAGTTTGAAATTATTGGCGAGGCCCTAGCCCGGCTTGCCCGGGTGGATGAAAAGCTTGTTGCGCGCATCAGCGAGCACCGCCGGATTGTCGCGTTCCGTAACATTCTCATCCACGGTTACGCGGACGTGGATGAACGTCTCGTCTGGGACGTGGTCGACGCCAAGTTGCCAGTGCTTCGTCGGGAAGTCGAATCGCTGCTGGCGGAAGCGTGAAGGGCCTGCTGGAATGAAGCTGCGCTATCGCGTGCGGATCGAGCAGGACGAGGACGGCATGTTCGTCGTCGAATGCCCCAACCTGCCTGGTTGCATTTCCCAAGGCAAGACGCGCGCAGAAGCCCTCGCCAACATCCGCGACGCCATCGAGGGCTACCTCGCCAGCCTCGAAAAACACGGCGACCCGGTTCCCCCTCCTATCAGCGAAGAAATCATCGAAGTCTCCACCAAATAGTCTGCATTTCGTGCAGGCGCTAGCACGACAAACAACTCAACCGCACACTGAATCGTTTGCTGAATGCGTTTGGATAGTGGCAAGTAGAAAGTTGCAGAGTTAAAGGGTTAAAGAGGTCAAGTGGAATAATTACCAACCCTTCGGAAAGTCTATTTTATAGCGGTGATCCTCGTCCAATAAGACGAAACCGGCGAGGTTCGGCATTTGTTCTCGTATGTATACTTTTAGTTCTTCGCCGTACCTCTTGCGCTCCTCCGAGGTAGCATCAGATGCCGGTTTCTCTTTGGCTTTGAAAGTGTATGGGGAGTCGAGACGAATTGTGAAAAGCACTCGCTGGCCGGCAGGTACAAAAATTGGATAATCTATCTTAATGATTTCACCCTTTTCGTCTATACCCAGTGCCCTTTGTCTGTCCAATTTCGCGGCAATTGACACGCCCGAAGCATCTGTGAGCCTGAAATCAAATGCAGTCGTGTTCTCAAGGATGTAGGAGAAGCTTAGGGCATTACTTGCGCCGTAGGTGTCAAGGTCTCCGAAAGTCGCTCTGATTGCGTTTGTATTCCATGGCTCTGGAAGTTTTGGACGGGACCGATACCAATAAAATGTCCCTGTGACAAGGGCGAGCGCAAGTGCAAAACCCGCACCGACGAAGGTACCGACAATAATCAGCTTCTTCCACTGCATCAAGATAATGAGCCTTCCTGGGCGACGGCTCGGTGCATTATAGGGCAGAAAACACAGTGTCACCTAGCGGTGCTTGGGCCCTCCTTCTTACGCCGCGCTACGGGGCGCGGCACTGAGAGCGAGAACCGGGAGCTGGGATCTGCCTTCAGCCCCTGGCTAAGCGGCGGGGTTTGGCGGTAGGTGGCTTTGCGCTGGTCGTCGGCAGCGTAGTTAAGTTTTTGGCCTAGCAATCACGCTCGCCTCGCAACGGGATGCGTTCTCTTGCGTTCACCTTGCGGCTTAGCGCAACCAACGTCTGGATGCTTATGGAATGGAGATTTGTTTTAGACACCTTGCGATTTTTAATTGCTTCCCAAGCAATCGCACCAGGACCGTTAAACACCTCGTCAAAATCCCCTTCCTTGTTTATCTTGATTCCCAAATAGTAGTCGGGAACATGGTCCGCGGGAAACGTAAGAGCATCCTTCATCGTCGTCTTGATCTGAACCAGACGACCATCCGTCGTCGCTCCATCATGATGTCGCTGCATGTCCTCAAACAGCTTAACGTCATAGCTTGCTTCGACCAGGATCTCACCGATGTCGCCGACCAACCTTCCATCCAGAGTGAACTTCTTCTTGGGGTAGGCCTGCTGGAGTTGGTTAACAATCCCCAGTAGCTTTCTCACTGCTTCCCGAATTGTGATTGACATCAGATTCTCCGGCCTCGTTTAACCTGCTGCGGCAAAGAAATTCTTCATCTTTTGTTCGATTCTTGTTTTGTTTATCTTCCCGCTTTGTTTTTGATTGTCTCTCATTTCAGTTTTGCGCGCGCATTTTTGCTATTTGTATTGTATTCCGTTTCCAGCACAGCTAAGACCCCACAATGCCCATCAATGCGATGAAGCACGATCAGCTTTGTCATTTACATCTTCGGCGTAGAAAGTCATTCCAGCCTTTCTAAGTCCGTCGAACTCTTCCGCAGGGTCGACAATCCTAAGCGTCTGGTTGCAGAGCTCGAAGATATCCGCAAAGTATTGGAACGCGTTTCGAAGAATGTGTGGAACGTAGGCTGGATTGTGAACGTTGAGACTGCGTTCACCCGTTGCTTTCTCCATTCCGACAATCATTGGCAGATAGGCAGTGGCATCAGAGTGCTCGATGCCTGAGAGCGGTTTGTAGGCCTCATCATAGTGCTGCAGCAGATCAACCTGTTCAAACATTTCTCTGATCGTGTTTGCTTCGGGTTGGTGCCACTTGTCCGGAAATCGCTTCTTGCCGTTGTCGTCATACTCGAATAGCTTCCGCGCTACTTCATAACGCTTTTCGATTACTTCCAAGAACTGGGGATCTATCAGATCCTTGTACTTGTGCACGTTGCTGTGCATCTCAATCCAATACCAAGCCAAATACTTAGCCGCCCTCTTTGAATCCGCTGAAATCCAGCGGGTTATCGCCAAGAGATTTAGAAGAGACCTCAGAATTACGCCCGCATCCTCGCAGTAAGCGATCTCGCAAAGTCGGCGGATAGCGTCGAAAGACTTGAATGCTTTGGCAAGGATTAGCCAGTACGCGGTGTGGGTAGAACTGCCCGCCTGCGCCTTGCAACTCGACATCACTTCTTCAACAAATTGATGCAGATGATAAATGTACTCAAAATGTCGGGGGAATTGGTCGTGAATTTTCTTGCGAAATTCTTCTTCGGGTAGTGCTTCGCTCATGGTTTAGCCTAGTCGAGAAGCGCATCAAATTGTAGTCGTTCTTAGGATTGACGCAAGCACCGGTTGATTCGTAAGCTGCGGTCTGCTGCGCCCCGCCCGCGCGTTTACGGGTGGCGTGGGGCCGATGCGGTACAAAGAAATCGCCTTGACAATGTATTTTCAATAAGCTATTCTCTGTAGGTCCGTTCCTGCCGAAAGTAAATATGCGCGCCGGAGGCGCGACTAGACAAAAAGTTAAAGGTTGAGCGTTAAACGGTTAAAGAGGGGGTCGAAATGGCGAAGCGACAAAATGTTAAAGGGCCGACAGGGCGAAGGGTTCAAAAGTTGAAGGGTTACAGGGTTAAAAGGACAGGGGTTAGGGGTTCCCTTGCGTCCGCTCCCTTCGGCTGCGCTCAGGACAAGCGGGACGAGCAGGGGCTAGGGGTCAGGGGAACGGCCGACGCGGCGCTGCCACGAATCGGAGAGTCGCCCGAGGAAATCCAGGCGGCGCTGATGCGGGGGATGCACGACCTGCTCGCCGGGCGGATTACGGTGAAGGAGGCGAACCGGATTGCGCATGCGGCGAACATGCAGCTTCACCGTTTGCGGGTCATGGACTGGCTTGCGCGGATGGCGAAGCGGAAGGAAGGGCCTCGGTCGAAGTGTGGAAGTGTCCAAGTGTCGAAGAGCAAGAGCGGGACACCGCGATGGGTGAATTGATCGAGAACAGGGATCAGGGATCGGGGGTCAGGGTTGGGAAGGAAAAGGCGGCGGAGAGATCCTTCGCTGCGCTCTGGGCAAGCAGGGCAAGCAGGATGACAGGGGTGTGAGATGGACGAGTTGAAAAAAGCAGGACAAATCTGGAAGGAGTTTGAGGATTATTTGGCGCCGCTGCTGGGGATGAAGCCCGGGGAGCGGGCCGTGTACAGCTACCTGCTGCGGCATTCGCGGCTGGAAGGGCGGCGCGGAGTGGTGGTGAGCGTACCGGCGATTGGGCGGGGCGCGGGGCTTTCCTACCAAACGGCGCGCCTCACGTTGCTGCGGTTGGTGCGGAAGGGGTGCGTGACCATGAAGCCGTACCGGGGAGCGTATGCCATTCAAGTGCTGCTTCCCGAAGAGGTGCTGCGGGAGTTGCGGCCGCGGGATTTTGCGTCGATCACTTTGCGCGTGCGGCGCGTGAGCAAGGACAATCTGCTCCGCCAGGCCATCTTGCGGCGAGAGAATGGGCGGTGCTTCTACTGTGGCCGGCGGCTGGCGAAGGGGCACGTCTGGCTGGATCACCTGGTGGCGCTGGCTCGCGGCGGATTCGCGGACGAGGGGAACATCGTGGCGTGCTGCCAGCCCTGCAATCAGCGCAAAAGCATTCTGCGCCCGGAGACTTTTCTGCGCCAGTTGCGGGACGAGCGGCGAATTACGAAGGCGCAGTACCGGAAGCGGTTGGCCACAGTACGGCGCATCCTCGACGGGGACACCGGGCTGCGGAAGGCAGCGTGAAGAAAAAACAGGGGGCAGGGGCTGGGAGCTAGGGGTTAGGGAAGGAAAAGGCAGCGGAGAGATCCTTCGGCCGCATTCGCGGCCTCAGGATGACAGGGGGTTCGGGGTGGGTGAATTGTAGTCACAAAGTTAAGTTAAAGGTTGAACGTTGAAAGATTGAACGCGGCCCCTGCGCCCAGCGCGCAACCAAGAGTGGTTGCGCCACCTCGGCGCTGAAACCTTTGCGCGCTCGTTCGCGTCGTGCTACAAGAGGCACGCACTTCATCCGGTTCTTCGGGAGGAAAATCCAATGTCCACGCGCATCCTGCCGGCAGGCCCTGGCCGCCGCATAGTTTTTGTGTTTGCCGCACTCGCACTGTGCGGGCTGGTGTTTGTCCAATTCGGAGCGCACGCACAAAGCGCGACTCCCGGCGCGACGCGCTTATTGCGCACGCCGACGGTGAGCGCCACGCAAATCGCCTTTGCGTACGCGCAGAATATCTGGACGGTGCCGCGCGCCGGCGGCAGCGCGCGCCGGCTCACCAGCTTTCAGGGGCTGACGTCGAATCCGCATTTTTCGCCGGATGGCAGGTGGATCGCGTTCAGCGGCGAGTATGCCGGAAACCTCGACGTGTACGCGGTGCCCGCCGAGGGCGGCGAGCCGCGGCGGCTGACCTGGCATCCCGGCGCGGACCAGGTGCAGGGCTGGATGCCCGACGGCAAGGCGATCCTGTTTTCGTCCTCGCGCGCCACGCTGAGCCCCAGCGGCGCACCGCGCTTCTGGACGGTGCCTGCTGCCGGCGGCGTCGAGGAGCCGATGCAATTGCCTCGCGCCTATCAAGGCAAGGTTTCCGCGGACGGCACGCGCGTCGCTTATCGCATGAACAACTCCTGGGACGAAGAGCGCCGCAACTATCGCGGCGGGCAGAACCGTCCGATCTGGATCGTGGACCTCAAGAGCTTCGATCTGATCTCCCCGCCGTGGACGGACTCGAAAGACATCGATCCGGTTTGGCTGGACGACACGGTCTATTTCATTTCCGACCGCGACGGCGTGGCCAACATCTGGTCCTTCCAAACGAAATCCAAGAAACTCACGCAGGTCACGCGCTTCACCGATTTTGATGTGAAGACCATCGACGCGGGCGCGGGCGCCGTGGTGTTCGAGCAGGCTGGGACCATCCACGAGCTAGATCCGAAAAATGGCAAGCAACACGTCGTGCCCATCACCGCCACGGGAGATTTTCCGTGGATGATGCCCAAGTGGGACGACGTCACGCGCCGCCTGACGAACCTGGGCATCTCGCCGACGGGAAAACGCGTGCTGGTGGAAGCGCGCGGAGAAATCTTCACCATCCCCGCCGAAAAAGGTGACGTGCGCAACCTGACCAACTCCAGCGGGTCGGCGGAGCGCGATCCGGCCTGGTCGCCGGATGGAAAATTCATTTCGTATTTCAGCGACCGCTCGGGCGAGTATCGCCTCCACGTCGAAGCGCAGGACGGCCTGACGCCGCCGCGGGAAATCGCGCTCGAAAAGCCCACGCACTACTACACGCCGTCGTGGTCGCCGGACTCGAAGAAGATTGTGTTCACCGACACCGGGCTGCACGTGTGGGTGCTGGACGTGGCCAGCGGCCAGGCCAAGGTGGTGGGCAGCGATCCCTGGATGGTGCCACAGCGCACGCTGAATCCGGTGTGGAGCCCGGACTCCAAGTGGGTGGCGTACTCCAGCCGCCTCAAATCGATGTATCACGCGATTTTCGTGAGCAACGCGGAAACCGGCGAGACTAAGCAGGTCACCGACGGCCTCGCGGACGCGGTCTGGCCAGCCTGGGATGCCAGCGGAAAATATCTCTGGTTCTTTGCGTCCACCAATTTTGGCTTGCGCTCGCAGTGGCTGGACATGACTTCCTACGATCACACCGAGACTTTTGGCTTGTACCTCGCGGTGCTCAAGAAAAGCGATCCGAGCCCGCTGCTTCCCGAGAGCGATGAAGACAAAGGCGTGGGGAGCGCGCCGAGTCCCGGCCCCGGCGGTAGCGGTCGCGCTCCGCGAGGAGCTGCTGGCGCCACCGAGCCGGCCCCGGCGGAGCAGGGCGCGCAAACCCCGCGCCGCCCGGCTGCTCCCGTTGCGGTGCAGATTGACTTTGATGGATTAGGCCAGCGCATCATTTCTGTTCCCGGTGTGCCGACGCGTCAATATTCGGCGCTGCGCGCCGGGGTGGACGGCACGGTTTACTATCTCGAAGCCAGCCCTGCCGACGGAGGTGGCGGGCCGGGCGGCGGCAGCACGTTGATTCGCTACCGGCTGAGCGATCGCCGCGCGGCGACGTTTGTCTCCAACGTCAGCGCGTACGCGGTGAGCGCGGACGGTCACAAGCTGGTGTATCGCGCGGGCGGTGGTGGCGGCGGATTCGGCCCGGGCGCTGCGGGCGGCACGCCTCCCGCTCCTTCCCTGTTTGTCGTGGACGCGGACCGCACCCCGCCCACCGCGAACCAGGGCCGATTGACCTACACCCTGCGGATGTACCTCGACCCCAAGGACGAGTTCAAGCAGATCTTCGATGAAGGCTGGCGCAACCAGCGGGATTATCTCTACGTGCCCAATCTGCACGGCACCGACTGGCCGCGCATGAAAGAAATGTACGGGCCGATGCTGTCGTCCGTGATGCACCGCGCCGATCTGAATTACCTGCTGGACATGATGGGCGCGGAGATTGCCATCGGGCACTCCTACGTGCGCGGCGGCGACATGCCGCAAGTTCCGCCCTCGCCGGGCGGATTGCTCGGCGCGGACTTCGCCATCGACAACGGCCGCTACAAAATCACCCGCATCTACGACAACGAAAACTGGAACCCGGAGCTGCGCGCGCCGCTCTCGGCGCCCGGCGCAACAGTTTCCGTCGGGGAATTCGTGCTGGCGATTAACGGTGTCGAGCTGAAGGCCCCGGACAATATTTTCCGGCTGCTGGAAGGTACCGCCAACCGCCAGACGGCGCTCACTGTGAACGACAAACCAACGCTGGAAGGCTCGCGCACCGTCACCGTCGTGCCCGTGGCCAACGAGCAGGCGCTGCGCACGCGCGCCTGGGTGGAGTCCAACCGCCGCCTAGTGGACAAGCTTTCTAACGGCCAGCTCGCCTACGTCCATCTGCCTAATACCGGCCAGCCCGGCTACACCAGCTTCAATCGCTACTACTTCGCGCAGCAGGACAAGCAGGGCGCGATCATCGACGAGCGCTTCAACGGCGGCGGCTCCGCGGCGGATTACATCATCGACGTGCTGCAGCGCGACTTCGACGGCTACTTCAACAACGTCGCCGGCGAGCGCTCTCCCTTCACCAGTCCTTCGGCCGGCATCTGGGGCCCGAAGGTGATGATCATTAACGAAATGGCCGGCTCCGGCGGCGATCTGATGCCCTATATGTTCAAGCGGCGGAAGATTGGCCTGCTGGTCGGCAAACGCACGTGGGGAGGCCTGGTGCACACGGCCGATACGCCGCCGTTTGTGGATGGCGGCTCGATGATTGCTCCGCGCGGCGGCTTTTTTACGCGCGATGGCAAATGGGCGGTGGAGAACGAAGGCGTCGGGCCGGACATCGACGTCGAGAACTGGCCGAAGGACGTCATCGCCGGACGCGACCCGCAACTCGAACGCGCCGTGCAGGAAGCCCTGCGCCTGTTGAAAGAACATCCCCCCGATCGCGCGACGAAGGAACCTCCCTCGCCGACCTGGGGCAAGCGCCCGAAATAGCTTTCGGACGCGCAGGAAACCCCTGTGCGAAATCTGTGGCCGGATTGTGCGGGCTGTGCGAAACGTGTCCGCCTGCGCCGGCCGGGCAGCGGCGATGCACAGGGCGTGAGTTCCTTGCACGAGCATCCCCGGCGGTTAACTGCCGCGGCGCGCATGCCTTCCGGAGAAATCCGCAATATGCACAGCGCCTACGGCTACTACGGTTTATATCTCTATAAGAATTTAAGAATGCTTTGCAGGAGACGGGCAGAGGAAAAGACGGGGTGGCCGGCCTAAAGGCCGCCGCTACATGTGCCGCTGGCAGGGCTGTGCAATTCAAGAGGGGCCCGCAAGGGGCTTTCCACATGATTTCCAACGACGGCGGCCTTTATTGTCCGCGCGAAGTGAAGTAAAGTAGCGCGCGTGAGACAGGCTTTCCAGCCTGTCCGCGGCGAGCAGAGCGACGGCAAGGATGGACAGCCTCGAAAGCCTGTCCTACGGCCGCAGAGGACACGACACGATGGAATTCAGCGTCAAGAAATTTGATCTACTAAACGAGCTCAACCTCACGCAGGGCGTGGTCGAGCGCAAGACCACGATTCCCATCCTCTCCAACCTGCTGTGCGAGGCCAAGGGCAGCCGCCTGACCATCACCGCCACCGATCTCGAAATCAGCATCTGCACCGCGTGCGACGCCAAAATCAAGAAAGAAGGCGCGGGCACCATCCCCGCGAAAAAACTGCTCGAACTGGTCCGCCTGCTGCCCGACGCGGAAATCAAGTTCAAGCTGCTCGATAACCACTGGATCGAAATCATCAGCGACCGCAAGAAATACAAGATGGTCGGGATGTCCCGCGAAAACTTTCCGCAGCTCGCGCCGGCGCCGCACCCGCTGGTAAAGATTCCCGCGAAAATTTTGTCGGCGATGATTGCGCGCACCGCGTTCGCCATCTCCACGGAAGAATCGCGCTACACGCTGAACGGCGCGCTGCTGGTGCTCAAGCCGGAAAGCGCGGTGATGGTGGCCACCGACGGGCACCGCCTGGCGCTAGTGGAGACGGCGCACAAGTTCGACGGGCTGAACGCCGAGGTGCGCGTGCTGGTGCCGCGCAAGGCCATGATGGAAGTGCAGCGGCTGGCCGCCGAGGCCGGCGAAGACGCGCAGGTGGACTTCGCGCGCGACGACACGAATTTGTATTTCCAGTTTGGCGGGCGGCTGCTGATTTCGCGATTGCTCACCGGGCAGTTTCCGAATTACGAAGCGGTGCTGCCGCGCGAGAATGACAAAAAGATTTCGCTCGACCGCAACGAATTGAACGACGCCGTGCGCCGCGTCTCGCAGCTTGCCGACCAGCGCTCGCACGCCGTGAAGATGGCACTCAGCAAAGAGGGCGTGGAAATTTCCTCCTCCAGCCCGGAATACGGCGAGGCCAAGGAAACCATCGAGATGGAATGGAAAGGCGCGGAAATTTCCATCGGCTTCAACGCGTCCTACCTGCTGGATTTTCTTTCTGCCGCCGCGGAAGGCCCCATCAGCCTCGAGTTGAAAGACGAGCAATCCGCCGGGCAGCTTCGCCCGCTCGGCGACGAAGCTTACCAGTATCGCTACGTGATTATGCCCATGCGGATCTGAAGCCAGACGACAGGAAATAGGGATCAGGAAAAACGCAAAGCGAAATACGCGGGCGTCCATTTTTTCCACCGCAAACACCAGGATTTTCACCAGATTTCAGTTCATTTTTCGTTTCTAATTCGACTCCTTTTTGTTGGCAGCTAAAGCGCACGGCAGCCCTTCCCCAGAAGGCCCACAAACAATAGATATTACAGCACTTATTCGAGCACACGACCCGCTGGATGGGCTTGAGAAATGCCGCCTTTTGGGTTAAAATATGGGCTTGCAGTTGGGCCCCGAGATCCTCCCGATTGGCACTACGATCGGGTGCGCGGCTGCCCCGCACGCTCCTGCCGTGTTCGCGATGTGCGGACTGGATGGGAGCAAGCGCCAGAGCAGAAAAAGCAGCCCGGCCCCGAACGAACGCAGACTTCGCCGCTCCGGCACGTCGCCGGAGGGATGAAGCAAAGGACCCTACGATCCCGATGAACCCCATCGGGACACAGGGTAAAACGAGTGCACTGCTCAGTCCGCACCACTCAACAGAGTTTGCGATGCTTGTTCGCCGCGAAGCGCGGCGCAGCCGGCCGCACCGTTCCGTCCAGGAGATACGCGCATCATGGCTGAGAAAGAACCCCCCAAGCAGGGACACAAGTACGACGCCACTTCCATCAAAGTTCTCGGCGGCATCGAAGCCGTCCGCAAACGCCCCGCCATGTACATCGGCTCCACGGGCGAGATGGGACTGCACCACCTGGTGTGGGAAGTGGTGGATAACTCCGTGGACGAAGCCCTCGCCGGCTTCTGCGACGAAATCGAAGTCATCGTGCACGAGGACAACAGCGTCACCGTGACCGACAACGGCCGCGGCATCCCCGTGGACATGCACGCCACGGAGAAAAAGCCCGCCGCGGAAGTGGTGATGACCGTGCTCCACGCCGGCGGAAAGTTCGACAGCGACACCTACAAAGTTTCCGGCGGGCTGCACGGCGTGGGCGTCTCCGTGGTCAACGCGCTGGCCGACTGGCTGGACCTGGAAATCTGCCGCGACGGCCAGGTGTACGAGCAGTCGTACGAGCGGGGCGTGCCCACCTCCAAGCTCAAGGCCACCGGGAAAACGCGGCGCACCGGAACCAAGGTCACGTTCCATCCCGACCCCAAAATTTTTGATACGGTGAACTATTCCTTCGACACGCTTTCGCAGCGCCTGCGCGAGTTGGCCTTCCTCAACAAGGGACTGAAAATCCTGCTCACCGACGAGCGCACCGACAAAACGGCGGAGTTCCGCTTTACCGGCGGCATCGCCGAATTCGTCAAGCACCTCAACCGCGGCAAGTCCCCGCTGCACGATTCGCCCATCTACATGGAAGGTGAAAAGGAAAGCGTGGAGATGGAGGTGTCCCTCCAGTACAACGACGGCTACGCGGAAAACATTTTCGCCTTTGCCAACACCATCAACACCGTGGACGGCGGAACGCACCTTTCCGGCTTCCGCTCGGCGCTGACGCGCACGATCAATTACTTCGCCAATTCCTCCGGCATGCTGAAGGAGCAAAAGGACGAGGTGACCATCACCGGCGACGACGTCCGCGAAGGACTGGTGGCCGTGGTCAGCGTGAAGCTCTCGCAGCCGCAGTTCGAAGGGCAGACCAAGGGCAAGCTGAACAGCGACATCAAGGGCTCCGTGGAGCAGTTCGTCAACGAGAAGCTGGGCGAATATTTCGACAAGCACACCACCGTCGCGCGGCGCATCGTGGCCAAGTGCATCGATGCCGCGCGGGGCCGCGAAGCCGCGCGCAAGGCTCGCGAGCTCACCCGGCGCAAGTCCGCGCTGGATTCCTCCGGGCTGCCCGGAAAACTAGCCGACTGCCAGGAGCGCGACCCGGCGCGCTGCGAACTGTTCATCGTCGAAGGACCGTCCGCCGGCGGCTCCGCGAAGATGGGCCGCGACCGCAAGTACCAGGCCATCCTTCCGCTCAAGGGAAAAATCCTCAACGTGGAGAAGGCGCGCTACGACAAAATGCTCGGCCACGAGGAGCTGCGCATCATCATCACCGCGCTGGGCACCGGCATCGGCAAGGACGACTTCGACGCCAGCAAGCTCCGCTACCACAAAGTGATCCTGATGACCGACGCGGACGTGGACGGCAGCCACATCCGCACCCTGCTGCTCACCTTTTTCTTCCGCCATATGCGCGAGCTGATCGAAAAGGAGCACATCTACATCGCTCAGCCGCCGCTCTTCCGCATCAAGCGCGGCAAGACCGACCGCTACATCCGCGACGAGCGCGAATTTGCCCGCGAGCTGATGAAGCGCGCCACCGAAGACCACGTCGTCAAAGCGAAGGGGCTCGAGCTGCAAGGCGGACAGCTCACCACCTTCCTGCTCAACGTGCAGGAACTCCAGCAGGTGACCGCCAAGCTCATGCGCCGGCTGCGCGACGCGGACCTGATCCGCCTGCTCGCGGAAAGCGACCTCGAAAAGAAAACCGACTTCGGCGATAAGAAGGGCTTCGCGCAACTGGAGAAGGCCATCGAGAAAGAAAAACTGAAGCTGGAGACGAAAATCGAGTTCGACGAGGAGCACAGCCTCTACGAACTGGTCGTCTCCACCGGCGGCAAGGGGGAACGAAAGATTAACTGGGCGCTGGCTTCGCTGCCGGAATACAAGCGCCTGCGCGCGCTGCACGCGCAGCTTGCCGCGGTCGACAAGCCGCCCTTCGTGGTCCACCGCAACGGCACGAAGACGGAAAAGTCCACCGCCGGCGACGTCCTGGCCTTCGTGCTGGAAGACGCCAAGAAGGAATTCAGCGTCACGCGCTTCAAGGGCCTGGGCGAAATGAACCCTGAGCAGCTCTGGGAAACCACCATGAACGCGGAAACGCGCACGCTGCTGAAAGTGCGGCTGGAAGACGCCGTCGCCGCCGAAGATATTTTCACCACGCTGATGGGCGAAAACGTCGAACAGCGCAGAAAGTTTATCGAGGAGAACGCATTGGACGTGGTGAACCTGGATATTTAGGGGCGAGAAGAAGAGTTGCAAAGTAACAGGGATGCAGAGTGGCAGAGAGATTCTTCGCTCGTCCGTCCCGCGGAAGCGGGACGGACCTCGCTCAGAATGACAAGATGCGGGTGCGATGATTTACCAGTTGCGATGGAAGACGGAACCGGGGTTGAGGGGATTGAGCTGCTCGGACTTCTCCGCTGCTCCAACGGCGGCGCCGGACAATGAGCGTGGCGTGGCGGTGGATTTTGCCAGCGACGCGGAGCGGGACGCCTTTATGCGGCAACTGGAAGAAGTCTTCGGCCCGCAGCGGTTTTCGAATAACGCCGCGGCGTTCGAAAACGTGAAGGCGTACGTGCTGGATCAAAGAAATAGAAAATAGAAAATGGAAAATAGAAAACAGGCCCGCAAGCAAAGCGCGCCTTCAACGAGCAAGCCTCTTTTCTAATTTCTATTTTCGTTGTGGCGCGGCAGCAAACAAAACAGTGGAGCTAATGAATGCCTGACGAACAGACAACATCGCAAATTATCCCGGTGGACATTGAAACGGAGATGCGGCGGTCGTATCTCGATTACGCCATGAGCGTGATCATCGGCCGCGCGCTGCCCGACGTGCGCGACGGCCTGAAGCCCGTGCATCGCCGCATTCTGTTCGGCATGTACGAGCTGGGGCTGACCTCCACCAAGGGGTACCGCAAGTGCGCCAAGATCGTCGGCGAAGTGCTCGGCAAATTCCATCCGCACGGCGACGCGCCGGTGTACGACGCCCTGGTCCGCCTGGCCCAGGACTTCAACATGCGCTACCCGCTGGTGGACGGCCAGGGCAACTTCGGCTCGGTGGACGGCGACATGCCCGCGGCCATGCGTTACACCGAAGCGCGCCTGGCGAAAATTGCCGAGGAGATGCTCGCGGACATCGAGAAGGAAACCGTCGATCACACGCCCAACTTCGACGAGACCACGCTCGAGCCCACCGTGCTGCCCACGCGCGTGCCTAACCTGCTGGTGAACGGCGCCAGCGGCATCGCCGTGGGCATGGCCACCAACATTCCTCCGCACAACCTGGGCGAAATCATCAACGCCACCATCACCATGATCGAGAAGCCGGACTCCACGCTGAAGGAAATCATGAAGCTGGTCCCCGGCCCGGACTTCCCCACGGCGGGCTACATCTCCGGCCGCGACGGCATCGCGCAGGCTTACAAGACCGGCCGCGGCAGCTTCACCATGCGCGCCAAGGCGGCCATCGAGGAAGTGGGCAAGGACCGCGAAAACATCGTCATCACGGAAATTCCCTACCAGGTGAACAAGGCGCGGCTGATCGAGCGCATCGCCGAGTTGGTGCAGAACAAGAAGCTCGAAGGCATCGGCGACATCCGCGACGAATCCGACCGCGAGGGCATGCGCATTGTTATCGAGGTGAAGCGCGGCGAAGAGCCGAAAATTATTCTGAACAATCTCTTCAAGCATACGCAGATGCAGGAATCCTTCGGAATGATTTTGCTGGCCATCGTCGGCGGGCAGCCGCGCGAGATGGGCCTGCTGGAATTCATCCACCACTTCATCAACCACCGCATCGAAGTGGTCCGCCGGCGCAGCACCTACGACCTGCGCAAGGCGCGCGAACGCGAACACATCCTGGTGGGTTACCAGATTGCGCTCGATCATCTGGACGACGTGATCCGCATCATTCGCGGATCGTCCGGCCGCGCGGAAGCCAAGGAAAACCTGCTCAAGTTCTTCTCCGAGCAGGACGTCACTATCTCGGAAAACGGCAAGGCCAAGAAGCTGGCCGGCGTCAAGTTGGACGGCCGCAAATACAAAGTCGGCCCGCTGGAGGGAGACACTTCCGCGCGCGGCGCGTCGCTGGGCCTGACGCCCGCGCAGGTGGATGCGATTCTCGAGTTGCAACTCCACCGCCTGACGCAGCTTTCCGTCGATGAAATTCTGAAGGAATTGAAGGCCATCCGCGAGCGCATCGCCGAGCTGGAAGAAATCCTGGCCAGCGAAAAGAAGCTGAAGTCCGTAATCATCGGCGAGTTGCGCGAAATCGCCAAGGACTACGCCGACCCGCGCCGCACGCAGATTGTGGACGCCGTCGAGGAGATCAAGCTCGAAGACCTGATCGCTGACGTGGACATGGCCATCACCGTGAGCCATGCGGGCTACATCAAGCGCACGCCGGTGGATATCTACCGGCACCAGTCGCGCGGCGGCAAGGGCCGCATCGGGGCGAAGACGCGCGATGACGACTTTGTCGAGCACTTCTTCATCGCCTCCGCGCACAGCTACATTTTGCTGTTCACGTCGCGGGGCCGCGTGTACTGGCTGAAGGTGTACGAGATTCCCGAAGCGGCGGCGGCCACGCGCGGAAAAGCCATCAACAGCCTGGTGAAATTCACGGAGGGCGAAACGCTGGCGGCGGTGGTGCAGTGCACGAACCTGGAAGAAGAGGGCCGCTTCGTCTTTTTCGCCACGCGCAACGGCACGGTGAAGAAAACTGAAATCACCGAGTTCAGCAACCCGCGCTCGACGGGCATCATCGCCATCAACCTGGAAAACAAGGACGAGCTCATCGGCGTGCGCCTCACCGACGGCAAGCAGATGATGTTCCTCGCCAGCCACGCGGGCCAGGCCATCCTCTTCCGCGAAACGGACGTGCGCGCCATGGGGCGCAACGCCGGCGGCGTCAACGGCATGGACCTCGACAAGGGCGACTTCGTTGTCTCCATGGACGCCGTGCAGCCCGACTTCGAAATCATCAAGAAGGAAACCAAGAAAACCACGGAAAATCTCGAGGAGATCGAGAGCGACGCCATCCGCGAATCGCTCACCTCGCTGATGCTCACCGTCGCGGAAAAGGGCTACGGCAAGCGCACGCCGCTCGCCGAATACCGCGTCACTTCGCGCGGCGGCAAGGGCGTCGTCAACCTGAAGTCCACCGAGCGCAATGGAGGCGTGGTGGCCGCGCTGCAAGTGTCCGAGGAATCCGACGTGATGATTATCACCGCGCAGGGCAAAGTGATCCGCGTCCACGCCAACGAAATCCGCGAGGCCGGGCGCTCCACGCAGGGCGTCCGCCTGCTGCGCCTCGAAGCCGGTGACGAAATCGCCGCCGCAGCGGGAATTTTGGAAGAGGAAGAAGAAGCGAAGTAGGGGCTGGTAGGAAGTTAAAGCGTTAAAGAGTTGGATGAGTTACAGAGCGAGGCGGCTGAGGGGCCGCCCTTGTGTTTTTTTGAGGGCGCCGCCCGTTCGGAATCACATACGAAGCGCTTGCCTCCCTACAATGTCAACGCGCGCCGACGATGGGTAGTGGGTCAGTTTGGATCACCCGTGCTCGTTGAACTGTGTCTTGGCCCAGAAGTCGGTGGAGGTCAGGACAGGAACGATTTCAAAGTCAATTAGGTCATTCCAGAAGTCGACCCAAGTGTTGAGCACCTCTGGATGCGCTGCTTCCATCACTTGGAAACAACAAGTTCCTGTCGAATCCACCCAACTCGCGTGGTACGCGACGCCTTCGGGCAGCATTCGACCACTACTTCTGAAGCGTTCGCCAATGAGCTTGGAATCGCCGTGTTTGAAGCGCTCAATGACCATGAATAGCATGGACGGAAGCTTACCCCACTTCGTTCTCGCGTCAAACTGACCCACTACCCGACGATGGGGAATGGGTCAGTTTCCGGGAAGCCGACTTTTCAGGATTTGACTTTTCTCAAAACAACAGCGCGGGGAGTGGTAGAAGTTGCGTGCTGGCACCAAGTCAGCGGAAGCTCGCAGGCAATTTCCAGAAGGATCTATCAAGGTCCAGGTCGCTGAAAATCTCCGTGGCCCGCTCAGACGTCTTACGTACCCAATCTGGAGACGCGTAATCTCCAAACCAAAGTTCCGCAAGCCGGATAGCAACATCGATGGGAAGAAAGCTGCCTCGTGGGTGTCCGTGCCGCGAACCCCAGGAATCGATGCGCGCTTCAGAGGAGAAAAAGAGGATGTTGGCGCACGGTGCAAATGGATTATCCCACCACCGTTCCGGCGGATAAGGAAAGTTCATCAATAGATCCGTTCGGCGCGTTTGCCCGCGTTCGATAGTGAATTCCAAGAAATTTCCTTCGCCTCCGTCGGAGGTGGAAATCGTCACATCCTGCTTAAGGGCAGCGTTAATTCCGAGAGAGCACCATGCGCAGTTTGCCCACCAGCCCCCAGTTGCGGTGCTTACCCAAAACATGGTCGGATTAAGCGCAAAGGGATGTAAGCTCCAGATTCGCAGCGAATTTGGTACGAGAATGACTCCATGGATCTGCTCCAGCCTCCTCAAGCCCCCTTCGGTACGCTCTTCAGTCAATTCCGCTAAGTCCGCCAACCTCTTAAACGTCGGCGCATGTCCCGTATCGATGATGTGGCGAATAAGAAGATAGTGCAGTTTTTCCGGAGAATCGGCTGCAGCCATCATGCAATTCTACAAAAATTGTGCTGTAGTTTCACAGCATAATCGTCACTTGTTCGGTTGAGTCTCTGCCGCCGTGTGTTCATAAGTCCTGATAAACGCCCTTCTAAGAAACTGGCCCACTATGTGACGATGCCTCAACCCGATTGCTTTTCCCTGCGCGCTGCGCCACACTCAGCGGGATTTCCGGAACACCAGCCGCACGCGGAGCGCGGAAATGCCGCCCTAAAGCGCGGCGCTACAGGGGGACCAATGGCTGAATGGGAGTTTGCGGAATCGAAGCCGTCCGACGAGCTGGCCCAGCTCTATTATTTCTCCATGAAGCTGCCGCAACCCGGCGGCGCGATCGAGTTCGTCATCACCGTGAAGGAATTCGCCAACCCCAAAGACCATTCGCTGAAGTTTCTTGCGCAAGCCGACAAGCAGACCAATCAGAAGACCGTTCCCTTCACGCCCTGCGGATGGGGCGAGTCGCTGCTGAAAGCGCTCGCGGAGTGCATCGTGGCGATCCACAAGTTTCCGTATGAAGGAAACTGAAGAGTTTCAGAGTTCCAGAGGGGCAGAGTGACAGAGAATTGAGTGATTGAGTGATTGAAGATCCGCGCGAACCAGGCTGAAAGCGCCTCGGACCCGTGCGGTACGGTTGGACCCTTCAACGTTCAACCTTTTAACTCTTTAACATTTTTATGGTGCAACGAAGTAGCCGGGCCGCGATCGCACGGTCACGCCTTTGCGCGACACATCCACTCTGATTTCGTGGTAGCCGGCGGGGTCGGTGCCGGTGGGACGGTAGGTGAGCGTGTACTGCGCGTGCAGCTCCGCGCCAATGGCCGAAATTGCGTTCTCGATGGACGCGTCCTTGAACGTGCCCACATTCAGCCCGCCGGTGCCCATTGTCGCCAGGTCGAGCGCATTGTCTCCCACGGTGTTGGCGGCACTCTGCACCAGCCAGATAAGCAGCGACATCAAGTCCAGCCGCGTGCGGTCCTGCTGTTCCGTGGTGGGCGTTTGCGGACGGCCGGGGCGGCCCGGCACAGGAAAGGTTCCTTCGGGACCGATGGGCGTGGGCCCGGTCTGTTTCGGCTTGGCGCGCAGCATCGCCGCCGTGGTGGAAAGCGTCGCGCTGTAAATCACCACGTTGCTCACCTGCGCCTCGCGCAGCACTTCGCCCAGCGTGCGGTCGCTGCCGGTGTCCGCCGCTTCCGCCACCACCAGAATCACGCGCCGGCGATTCAGCGGCCGCTCCTTCAACAGGCTCACCGCCTGCGCCATCGCGTCGTAGAGCCGCGTGCCGCTGGTGCCCATGCGCAGCGCCTCGATGGATTTGCCGATGCGCGTGTGGTCCGCTGTGAACGGCAGGTCGAGGCGAACGTCGTCGTCGAACGCCACCACCGCGGCTTCGCCCGTGAGCCCCACCACCGATTCCGTCAGCAGGATGCCCGTGCGCCGCACCGCCGGCAGCAGCGCCTCGATGCGCGAGCTGGTCTCCGCCACGATCACCAGCGAAATGGGGTCGCCGCCCAAGTCGTAGTCCTCCACGCTTTGCTCCACGGCGTTGTCGAAGACGCGGAAATCCTTCTTCTCCAGGTCCATCACCATTTCGCCGGATTTGTCGCGCACCGTCACCGGCGCGGAGACCAGGCTGACTTTGACTTTGATCTGCGCCCTTTCCGGCGGCGCCTGCTGCGCCTTGGTGCCGGGCTTGGGCGGCAAGGGGCCCGGAGGCGCCTGCGCGAAGCCCGCGCCGGCGAAGAGCAGGAGCAGTGCTATGGCGACGATTGGAGAACGCAGCATTCTTAAGAAACCTGGGAGCATCATCCCTTCCATTCTACGGGCACACGCGCGGCGCCCCTACACTTCCTTTTGGACGCACGGAGTGTCCCCCGCGTTGGCCGAGGCCCTTTCTTCCTTTTGTCTCCGCGGCGACTCGACTACAATGCCCTCGCGCATCGTTCCTCCGGGAGAGCCGCATGGGCCGCAACAACAAGCTGCGCCACGCCGAGGTGGCCTACAAGAGCAAGGCCTTCATGGAAAGCCTTACGGCCCGCCCGCTGCGCCTGATGGCCGAATATTTTGACCCGCTCAGCCGCCTGCGCGAGGAAAACGTCGGCGACACCATCGTGATTTTCGGTTCCGCGCGAATTTTTCCGCGGGAGGTAGCGCAGGCCCGGCTGAAGCGCGTGAAGCGGCCGGCGCGCGGGCGCATCTCCCCCAAGCTCCAGCAGAAAATCCGCGAGGCGCATCGCGCCGTGGAGATGTCGCGCTACTACGAGGACGCTCGCGAGCTGGCCCGCCGCATCACGGCGTGGGCCCTGACGCTGGGCGAAAACCCGCGGCGCTTTATGGTCTGCTCCGGCGGAGGCCCGGGCATCATGGAAGCCGCCAACCGCGGCGCCGCGGACGCCGGCGGCAAGTCCATCGGCCTGGGCATCCAGTTGCCGCACGAGCAGCTTCCCAACCCCTACATCAGCCGCGAGCTCAATTTCAATTTTCATTATTTCTTCATGCGCAAGCTGTGGTTTTCGCAGCTCGCCAAGGCGCTCATCGTCTTTCCCGGCGGCTTCGGCACCATGGACGAGCTCTGGGAAATGCTCACGCTGATGCAGACGGGAAAGCTGCACCGCGGAAACCTGATTCTCATCTACGGTCGCCGCTTCTGGGACGACGTACTCGACTGGCGCGCGCTGGTGCGCTGGGGCGTGATCAGCGAAGAAGATTACGGCCTGCTGCAGTTCGCCGACAACGTGGACGACGCCTTCAACCAGATCAAGGCCGGCCTGGAGAAGCACCACCTGCACCTCGACAACGACTGGCAATGGTAGGCGGCGCGCCCGCTGCACCTATCGTGCTTTCCCGCGTATCCATTACAATGTTCCTTCCGGTGACCTTGTGGACCTGAACAAGCCCGAGTGGCTGGTGCAGATGGAAGGCATCCTCGAAACGCTCAACGAGGGTGTGCTCATCGTGGACGATTGCCACAACATCGTCTTTCTCAATGAGTGCCTGGCGCAGATGGCCGGGTCTGCTCCCAGTGAGCTTCTCGGCCGGCCCGCGGCGCATTTTTATGAGGGCGACGACCGCGCCTTCATCATGCAGCAAATCTCCCGCACGGAGCAGGTGGGCCGCAACCGCTACGCCTTCCACGTGCCCCGCCGCGACGGCACGCGCATCCCGGTCATCTTGAGTTCCCGCGTGATTGAGGACCCGGACGGCCGCGTGTTCACCGTGGTCACCTTCACCGACATCACCGAGCAGAAGCGCGCGGAAGAAAAACTTCTCGCCGCGAATGCACAGCTCGCGCAGCGCGCCCGCGAGATTGAGGCCGAGCTCGAGCTGGCCTCCCGCGTGCAGCAGAGCCTGGCGCCGATGTGCATGCGCTGGGGCCGCGTGGCCGTGGAGACGGCCTACAGCCCGGTGAGCAGCATCGGCGGCGACTTCGGGCACGTGATGCCGCTCGACGAAGGGCAGCTCAGCCTGCTGGTGTGCGACGTATCCGGCCACGGCATCGGCTCGGCGCTCATTGCCAACCGCATCTATTCGGAGACGATGTCGCTGCTGGAACGCCGCGTGGAGGCGGGCGAAATGCTCCGCCGGCTGAACCGCTTCGTCGTGCAGCAACTGCGCGTCAGCGGTTTTTACTTCACCATGGCCATTGTGCGGCTGACGGCGCACGGCGCGCGCATGAGCTTCGCCGCCGGCGGGCATCCCCCGGCCATCTGGCTTTCACCCACCGGCGAGGCGCGCCTGCTGGAATCGCGCGGCACGATTCTGGGCATGCTCGACGAGGCCATGCCCGCAGTGGCCTCCGAGGAGTTCGACCTCGCAACCGGCGAGCGACTGGTGCTGTTCACCGACGGGCTCACGGAAGTCTGGAACCAGCAGGAGGAAATGCTGGGCATGGACGGCTTCACGCGCATCGTCCAGCGCCATGCCGCGCTGCCGCTCGAGCAGATGAAGCGGAGCATCCTGCGCGACGTCGAAGCCTTCCGCCACGGCCCGGTCACCGACGACATCTCCCTCGTCCTGCTCGAAGTCCAATGACGCCGTCCGCTTTCTGAACTGGCCCGCGCCGGCGTAGAATCTTCTCGATTACCGCGCCGATGCTCGCGCCTCACTCCATTCGCGTTCACACCACCGCGCTGGCGGTTTTCCTTTGCGCGTGCGGGCTGCTCCTTGCGCCCGGAGTTGGTGCGCAGCAGCCCGTCACGCCACGCTTTCCGCGCCGCACCGAACCACCGAGCCCTTTCTTTTCGTCCACCCCCCGAGGCATCGACATCAAGGCCTCGGCAAAGGTCTCTGACATTCCGTTCGAAGAATGGATTGCCGAGAAGAGCGTCAACGCGATTCCCTGGAGCGTCGAAGTTTCCGAGCCGCACCTCTCCATTGTGCAGCGCCTGGTGGTGAACTTCCGCGTTGCCATTTCGCCGAAAGCCTTTCGTTCGCTCGGCTCCGGCTATCACCTTGCCTTCGCCGTGCGCCTCAAGCTCGCCGGCGGCCGCTACCTGGAAGACGGCGTTCATGTGGGCATGACCCCGATGGAGGAGCTCCCCAAAAACGCCTATGTGGAATTCACCGCCGAAGCTTTTGTCCTTCCCGGCGAATACACCGTCGCATTTATCGTCTACGACACGGCGACGGGCCGGCGCAGCACCGGGACGCGCCGGCTTCGCGTGCGTGCGATTTCCCGCGACCCCGTTGCGGAGCTGGCGAAAAATCTTCCGCCGGTCGAGTTTTTCCATGCCGGGTTCGTCTCCGACCGCGATGCGGATCCGGCATTGCGCTCGCGCCTATTCCTGCCCGTTCCCACCCGCCGCCCGGTGCGCGTCGAAATCCTTGTGAACTTCACGCCGTCCGTAGAATTCGAAGGGCGGAGGCAAGCCCACGAGCGCAACGCCTCCATCATGCTCGGCATGCTCAAGGTGGTCTCCCAACTGGAATTTCCCAACGGCGCCGTGCGCGTCACCGGGCTGGACTTGCTGCACCGCAGGATCCTTTTCGAGCAGGAAGACGTGCGCGAGCTCGACTGGACGCGGCTCCGCGACGCGCTGGCGCAGGCCAATCCCCTGCGCGTCAGCGTGAACGACCTCGAAGAGCGTCACCGCAATGCCGCTTTCTTCCGCCAGGTGTTGCAGAGCCGGCTGCAGCCGCCGCGCCTGGACCGCGCCACGCGCTCCGCCGCGCGCAGCGATCCGGCGGCCGAGCCGGTTCGCGTGATACTCATCCTGAGCAGCCCGCTGGTCTTCCCCGAGCATTCCGATCTCGACCCGCTGCCCGCCGTGGAAGACGGCGATTGCCGCATCTATCACCTGCAATACCGCCTCACCCCCTGGAACGTCTGGGACGAGTTGCGCCGCGTGCTGCTTGAGTACAAGCCGACCAGCTTCCAGCTCGAAAGCCCTTCCGAATTCCGCCGCGCGCTGGCCCGCATCCTCGCCGACCTGCGCGCGTTGTAGCGCGAGCGCAATCGTCGTAGAATCCTGGGCACTCGGTTGGCGATGCGTCCGCGCAGACCCAAGAGCGTCTTGCTGGTGGCTGCGGCATTTTTTGCGGTCGCGCCGCTTTGCGCCCAAAACATCACCACACGCGAAGCGCCGCCGGAAATCCCCTTCGAGCAGTGGATCGCGGAAACCAAGCACGTCGAGCTTCCCTGGTCCATCAACATTTCTCCCGCGCGGCTTTCCATCCTGCAGCGGCTGGTGGTGGAGATCCGCGTCAAGGTTCCCTCCAAGTCGCTCTACCTGCTCGGCCCCACGTATCAACTGTTTCTCGACGTGCGCCTGAAGCCGGCCGGAGCCGCCTGGCTGAGCACGCACGACGTCACCGGCACGCGCCTGCACGAGCGCATGCCCAAGGAAAACCATCTCGAATTTTCGTTGCGGGCACTCGTCCAGCCCGGCGAATACACGGTGGGCATCATCCTCTTCGACCGCATCAGCGGCCTGCGCAGCGTGGCGCTGCGCAAGCTTACGGTGCGCCCGGTGAGCGGCGATCCGCTGCCGGAAATTTCCCGCGATCTGCCGGTGGTGGAATTCTTCCAGCGCGGCGTGGACGAAGACCACGAGGCCCTGCCGGAGCTGCACTCCCGGTTGTGGATTCCCGTCGCCACGCGGCGCCCCGTGCACATCGAGCTGCTGGTGAACTTTGCAGCGCCCGAGCCGGGTCCTAACATGCCCGGCAGTCTGGCGCGCAACGCGCGCAACCTGCGCACGCTGCACCAGCGCAACGTCGCGCGCATGCTGGGCATCATCAAAGTGCTTTCCCAGATGGAACTTGCCAACGGCTCCATGCACATCACCGCATTCGACCTGCATCGCCGCAACGTTCTCTTCGAGCAGGACACGCGCGGCGAACTCGACTGGCCCCGCCTGCGCACCGCGCTCGCGCAAGTCAATCCCCTCAGCATTCCCGTGCAGGCGCTGGAAGGCCGCCGGCAAAACGCCGCGTTCTTGCGCGAGCTGCTCCAGCACCGCTTGCCGCCCCCGGACGCTGCGCCCGCGCACGCCGGGAATGGATCCAACGGGAGCAGCGACGTCCACGCGTCCGACGCCGAGCCGCTGCGCGTCTTCATCGTCGTCAGCAGCCCGGTGATCTTCGAGCGCGGCACCGACCTTTCCCCGGTGATTCCGCCCCGCAGCGACGACTTCCGCGTCTACCACTTGCAGTACAAGGTCAGCGCAGCCAATTTGTGGGACGACCTCCCCCGCGTCTTGCGCGAGCTCACGCCCCGGCGCTTCGAGCTGCAAACCCCCGACGGATTTCGCCGCGCGCTGGCGCGCATCCTCACCGAGCTGCGCCAATTCTGAAACTCCGATTCGCCGCAACTCTGCTACTCTTCTTCCATGGCCGAGCTTTCTTTCACCATGGACATCGCCGCGGCGCCGGACCGCGTGGCCGCCTTCTTCGTGCCGCAGCGCATGGTCTATTGGTACGGCCGCGACATCGGCGTGGAGTTCGAGCTGCTCGGCGGCGCCGCCGACTTCGCCCTCGGCCAAAAAGTGCGCATCACCGGGAAATTGAGCCGCCGGGAAATCTCCATGACCGCGGTGGTCACGCGCTTTCATCCCGGCCAAGTGCTCGAATGGCGGTTTAAGGACGCCCACGGCGTGCGCGGCGTGCAGGCCTGGGACATCGAGCCCACCGCCGATGGCGGCACCCACGTCCAGATGCGCGACATCTATTCGTTTCCCAGCCGCCTCGGTGCGTTCTTCGACCGCATCTTCATGCGCCACGCCGTCGCCCGCCGCGACCGTTTGTGGCTGGGATACCTGAAACAGATTTCGGAACGCAGTTAAGAATAGAAAATAGAAAATGGAATAGAGAAAATAGGCTCGCCCATTTCAATTTGCCGTCTATTTTCTCTTTTCTGTTTTCGCCTGGGGCACTTCCGCTGCTATGCTGTCTGACTTCTGAGGGAGGAAGAGATGATTAGTCTTACGGGCCGTACTGCTGTCGTCTTCGGCCTCGCCAACAAACGCTCCATTGCCTGGGCCATTGCGCAGCGGCTGCACGCCGCCGGAGCGCAGCTCGTCATCACCTATCAGAACGAGCGCCTCAAGGAAGAATGCATCGGCCTGCTTGCGGACCTGCCCGGCTCCAGCGCCTTTCAGTGCGACGTCTCTCGCGATGAAGAAATTGCTGCGCTCTTCGCCCAACTGCAATCCTCCTATGGCAAGCTGCACACGCTGGTACACAGCGTGGCCTATGCTCCGGCGGAAGATTTGAAAGGCGATTTCCTGAGCACGTCGCGCGAAGGATTTCGCATCGCGCACGACGTCAGCGTGTACTCGCTCGTCGCGCTGGCCCGCGCCGCGGCGCCGCTGATGGCCGACGGCGGCAGCATCATGACGCTGACCTACTACGGCTCGGAAAAAGTGGTGCCCAAGTACAACGTGATGGGCGTGGCCAAGGCGGCGCTCGAAGCCACGGTCCGCTATCTGGCCTATGACCTCGGGAAAAAACGCATCCGCGTGAACGCGATTTCCGCGGGGCCGGTGAAGACGCTCGCCGCGCGCGGTATCAGCGGCTTCGGCGACATGCTCAAGTCCCACGCCGACCGCGCGCCGCTCGGGCGTAACGTCGAAGTTTCCGAAGTCGGCGACGCCGCGGTTTTTCTCGCGTCAGACCTCTCCACCGGCATCACCGGCGAAGTCATCTACGTGGATTGCGGCTACAACATCATGGGGTTCTAAAAGCGGAAAATAGAAAACGGGGCCGCGAGCCTGATCCGCAGGCCTATTTTCCATTTTCTATTTTCGTTTTTGTTCGCGCGGGGATGGTTTCTTTGGAGAAGCAAGTTTTTAGTGTTGGAGTTCGACGAGGCGGAATTCTTTCTGCCCGCGGCGCAGGACCAGAAACTTTCCGTGCAGCGCGTCATTCGCGGAGACCGGCTGGCTGGCTTCGCCGACGCGCCGGTTATTGAGGTACACGCCGCCGCCCGCGATCAGCCGCCGCGCTTCGCCCTTGGACGCGGCGAGCCCCGCAAGCACGGACAGATCCACGAGCGACATTCCCTTGCCGTGCAGCTTGGCGCGCTCCACGTGCGTGCAGGGAGCCTCCTGCAAAACTTCGCGCAGCTCCTCCTCTGTCAGCGTGCTGATTTCTTCGCCGAAAAGCGCGCGCGAGGCTTTCTCCGCGCGCTCCAGCGCCGTTTCGCCGTGGACTTGCCGCGTAACTTCCCGCGCCAGCCGCACCTGTGCGGCGCGCTCTTGCGGTGCCGTCTTCAGAGAATCTTCCAAGTCCGTGATTTCTTGCCGCGAAAGCCAGGTGAAAAATTTCAGATACGTGCCGGCATCGCGGTCGTCCGTGTTGTACCAGAATTGATAGAAGCGGTAGGGCGACGTGAGTTGAGCGTCGAGCCACACCGTTCCCGCTTCGGTCTTGCCGAATTTCGAGCCGGTGGCCGTGGTGACCAGCGGAAACACCAGGCCGTGGGCCTGCGCCTTGCGCAGCCGCTTGATCAAGTCCATGCCCGCGGTGATGTTGCCCCACTGGTCGCTGCCGCCCATTTGCAGCACGCAGTGGTGGCGGTCGAACACCTGCAGAAAATCGTAGGCTTGCAGCAGCATGTAGCTGAACTCGGTGAAGGAGATGCCGTCCTGTAATTCCAGGCGGCGCTTCACCGACTCCTTATTCACCATGTAGTTCACCGTAAAATATTTTCCGGTGTCGCGCAGGAACTCCATCAGCGAAATCGGCGCCAGCCAGTCGGCGTTGTTGACGATGAGCGCGGCATTTTCCTTGGCGTGGAAGTCGAGCAGCGGCTCGAGTTGCCGCCGCAGGCCTTGCAGGTTTTCTTCGATCTGCTCCAGACTGAGCAGCGGGCGCTCCACGGATTTTCCGCTGGGGTCGCCGACCATGCCGGTGCCGCCGCCGACGATAGCGATGGGCCGGTGACCGTATTTCTGGAAGCGCGCCAGGGCCATCACCGGCAGCAGCGAACCCACGTGCAGGCTGGCGGCGGAGGGGTCAAAGCCGATGTAGCCGGTCAGGCGCTCGCGCTCGGCGAGAGCTTCCAGCCCCTCGCTGACGTTGTAGACGATGCCGCGCCAGCGAAAATCTTCCAGCAGCGATGTGCGAGACTTGGTCATTATTTGTTTTGAATTACGCGCCGCCCGTCGATGCGGAATTTTCCGCCGAGCACGATTTTCACCGCCTCGGAATAGATGCGGTGCTCTTCACGCAAGATTCTCTCCGACAAACTTTCTGCGGTGTCGTCGTCGCGGATGGCGACGGTGGCCTGGATGATGATGGGCCCCGCGTCGAGGTTTTCGTCCACGAAGTGCACCGTGCAGCCGGACACTTTCGCGCCGTGCTCCAACGCCTGGCGCTGCGCTTCGAGCCCGGGAAACGCCGGCAGCAGCGACGGGTGCACGTTCAGGATTTTTCCGGGAAACGCGCGCACAAACAGCGGCGAAAGCAAACGCATATAGCCCGCGAGGCACACCAACTCCACGCCTTTTTCCTTGAGCGCCGCAACCACCAGGCGGTCGTGCTCTTCGCGCTGCAAACCCTTCGACGGAATCACCCTCGTCTCGATGCCGCGCGCCTTGGCTCGCTCGATCCCCGCCGCGCCTTCGCGGTTGCTCACCACCAGCGCAATTTCCGCGTTGGGGATGCGCCCCGCGGCGACGCTTTCCGCCAGCGCCTCGAGGTTTGAACCGCGCCCGCTCAATAGCACGCCGATTCTCTGGTTCATCACGAGAGCACGTTAACACAGGGAGCGCAAAGCAGAAAAACGAAAATAGAAAATGGAAAAGAGAAAACAGGACGCCCGATTCAGGCTATAGGCCCATTTTCTATTTTCTCTTTTCAATTTTCGAGCTCTTATCCGCGCCAATTGCGGTTCCAGAGGGTTTTTCTTTTCAACTCGGATGGTAGCGTGTAGCATGAAAAGCGCCTACCCGGAGGAACTCCATGCAAGAAGCACGTCAATTGTGTGATCTCGTCTCCATCGGCCCGGCGATGCTCAAGGATTTTGAGAAGCTGGGCATTCGCACGGTGCGCGAGCTGGCGCGGCGCAATCCCGAAAAACTCTACGAGCAACTCTGCGCGGTTACTCGCCAGCGGCAGGACATCTGCTGCCTGGACGTGTTCCGCGCGGCAGTGGCGCAGGCGCGCAACCCGCGCCTGCCGGCCGCGCAGTGCAATTGGTGGTATTGGTCGCGCCAGCGGAAGTCAAAAGAAAAACGCAGATGAACGTTTTTCTGGCTCTTAGATCGATAGGCGGCCGCCGTAGCTCACGCGGGGGCGGCCGGGGGCGATGTGCCCGATGCGGAAAAACTTTTCGCGGCAGCGCCGCAGCTCGCGCTCGACGCTGGGAATATGCTTCACGGGCACGACGAGAATCATCCCCGCGCCCAGGTTGAAAGTGCGCAGTAATTCGTCGCGCTCGATTTTTCCGATGCGAGCCAAATACGAAAAAATCTTCGGCACGGGCCACGAGCCCAACTCGACCACGGCTTGCGTATTGCGCGCCAGCACGCGCGGCAGATTTTCCGTGATGCCGCCGCCGGTGATGTGGGCCATCGCGGAGACCCAGCGCTTGCGCACAATATTTTTCAGCAGCGGCCAGTAGCAGCGGTGCGGGCGCAGCAGTTCCGCGCCGATTTTTCCGCCGACTTCGGCCACGTAATCGTCGGGCTTGCGGCCCGCGACTTCGAACACCAGCTTGCGCGCCAGCGAATAGCCATTCGTATGCAGGCCGCTCGAGGGCAACGCAATCAGCGCGTCGCCTGCGCGCACGCGTTTGCCGTCGAGCACTTGCTTCTTCTCCACGGCGCCGACGATGAACCCTGCGAGGTCGTACTCGCCCGGCGGATAAAAGCCGGGCATCTCCGCGGTTTCACCGCCGATCAGCGCGCAGCCCGCCTGTTTGCATGCGCGGCTCATGCCGTCGATGATCTGCTCCACCACGCGCGGCTCCATTTTGCCCAGCGCGAGGTAGTCCATGAAAAACAGCGGCTCGGCGCCCTGCGTGAGGATGTCGTTCACGCAGTGGTTGACGATGTCCATGCCCACGGTGGAATGCACGCCCATGGCGAATGCGATTTTCAGCTTGGTGCCCACGCCGTCCGCACTGGCAACCAGCACCGGCTCGCGCCAGCGCTTGCGGTCCAGCGCGAACATCGCGCCAAACGTGCCGATCTGCGAGAGCACGCCGCGCGTAAACGTGCGCCGCGCCAGCCGCGCGATGCGCTGCTTGGCGTCGTCCGCCCGCGAAATGTCCACGCCCGCTTCTGCGTATTTCACTGGAGGATTACTCTTTCAGGCTGGCACGAAGAGTCGTGCCCTTACCGGCTGAAAACTGATGACAGACAACTGACTACTCGAACTAGGGTGCCGTGAACAGCCGTTTCCAGCGCACCAGCCGCGGCCGCACCAGCGCGTTGGCGTAGGCCAGAAAGCGCTCCTGCATGTGGCCCGGCTGCCAGGCTTCTTCCGTGGCTTCCACGGACATGTAGATGAACATGGGCGTGCCGATAATATTTTCCCGCGGCACAAATCCCCAGTAGCGACTGTCGTAGGAATTGCCGCGGTTGTCGCCCATCACAAAGTAATTTTCCGGCGGGACGGTGACCGACTGATAGGGATACGTCTCGTTCGCGTTCATGGGCACGGCCACGTACGGCTCCACCAGCAGCGTGCCGTTGATCCACACCGCGCCGCGCTTAATCTCCAGCTTGTCGCCCGGCACGGCAATCACGCGCTTGATGTAGTCGTTCGCGCCGGGCAGCGGCGGGCGGAACACCACCACCTGCTGCCGCTGCGGATCCTTCCACAGGCTGACGTGCCATGTGGTGAGCGGCACGCCCGCGTCGTAGCCGAAGCGGCTCACCAGCAGGTGGTCTCCGATCAGCAGCGTCTGCTCCATGGACCCCGACGGAATCACGCGCGCCTGCACCAGCGAGCTCTGGATCAGCAGAAACGCCACAATCACCCACACCCAGCCCATGATTTCGCGCCACACGCGCTTCTCGAGCGGCTGCTTGGCCTGCTTTTCTTCGGGCTTCGTCGCTTTCTTTTCTTTCGCGCTCATTCTTTACCTTTCAACATTTCTACGCTTCCACACTTCTACGATTCTTTCGATGCCGGCACTTCGAGCTGCACCAACTCCGTCGGATAGACGCCCGTATAACACGCCGAGCAGAATTTCCCCTTGGTATCCGCTACCGCCTTCTTCAATCCCTCGAGCGAAAGATACCCCAGCGAATCCGCCCCGATAAAGTCGCCGATCTGCTCGACGCTGTTGTGAGATGCAATCAGCTCTTCTTTCGTTGGCGTGTCCACGCCGTAGTAGCAGGGCGAAATCGTCGGCGGGCAACTGATGCGCAGGTGAACTTCCGCCGCGCCGGCTTCGCGCACCATGCGCACGATTTTGCGGCTGGTGGTGCCGCGCACGATGGAGTCGTCCACCAGCACCACGCGCTGGCCTTCGAGCAATCGCCGCACCGGGTTCAGCTTCAGCTTCACGCCGAAGTCGCGGATGGCCTGCGAGGGCTCGATGAATGTGCGCCCCACGTAGTGATTGCGGATGAGCCCCATGCGGAACGGGATGCCGCTCTCGAGAGCATAGCCGATGGCCGCGGGCACGCCGGAGTCGGGCACGGGCACCACGATGTCCGCCACGGCCGGGCGCTCACGCGCCAATAATTTTCCAAGCATCTCGCGGCTCTCGCCCACCGGCCGGCCGAAGACCAGCGAGTCCGGGCGCGCAAAATAGACGTGCTCGAAAACGCAGTATTGGTGCGGCTTTTCCGGCGCGAAGTGGATGGTCTCGATTCCGCTGCGCGAAATGCGCACCATCTCGCCCGGCTCGATTTCGCGCACGTACTCCGCGTCAATCAAATCGAATGCGCAGGTTTCTGACGCCACCACCCACGCGCTCTCCCCGCCCGTGGGCGACGGCCGCCGCCCCAGCGCCAGCGGACGAAAACCGCGCGGGTCACGCATGGCGTAGAGTTCCTCGCGCGTGAGCAGCAGCAGCGAGTACGCGCCTTCGACCTGGTTCAACGCGTCGGCGATGGCCGAAGAAAGCGTGCGCGCGCTGGAGCGCGCGATGAGGTGCACGATCACTTCCGTGTCGCTGGTCGTCTGGAAAATCGAGCCGCGATGTTCGAGCGTGCGGCGCAGCACGTTGGCGTTGGTCAGGTTTCCGTTGTGCCCCAGCGCGAGCTTGCCTTTGTTGCAATCGATGAGGATGGGCTGCGCGTTGCGCATGATCGTGTCGCCCGCCGTCGAGTAGCGCGTGTGGCCCATGGCCGCCGTGCCCGGCAGCAACTTCAATTGCTCGGGACCGAAGATGTCCGCCACCAAACCCATGCCCTTGTGCATGTGCAGCTCGCCGGCGTTGGCGGAGACAATGCCCGCGCTCTCCTGCCCGCGATGCTGCAACGCGTACAGTCCGAGATACGCGAGCTTGGATGCCTCCGCGTCGCCGTACACGCCGACCACGCCACATTCGTCGTGGAAGTGATCGTCAAAATGGAGCATTGAGTTCATTCGCCCTTCAGCATGTGTTCCAGGCTGTTCGCCCAAGCATCGCGCAGGGCCGCAACGTTTGCGGCGATCGCCGTGCGCCTGTTATGTTCGATTCGGAATTCGCCGCATCCTACGGTGCCAATTTTGCGCGCCGCAACTCCACATTCTCTCGCAATCGCTTCCACGCGGGCAAGCGACGCGGGCGCGCAAGAGACAACGGCGCGCGCCCCGCGCTCGCCAAACAGCGCGTATTCCACCGGCTCGCCGCCTTCCAACTTCACCTGCACGGAAAACCCGTTGCTTGCGAAACACGATTCCGCAAGCGTCACCGCGATTCCGCCGTCGCTCACGTCATGCGCGGATTTCACCGCGCCCGCGCTCGCCAATTCCACCAGGCACTCGATTAGTCTTTTCTCTGCGGCCAAATCCACCGCCGCCGGCGCGCCGGCCGCAATGCCATGGATGCGCTTGGCGTATTCGGAGGAGGAGAATTCGCGGCGTGTGTCATCCATGGCGGATGGATTGGCCGGGCTGAAGCCCGCCGCTACATGTACCATTCCATCGAGTAGCAAGACCAAATCGCCGTCGGCGCGAAATCCCATCCCCAGCGCCTTCGATGCGTCCTCCAAAATTCCCAGGATGCCCATGGTCGGCGTAGGGAAAATCGGCTTGCCTAGCGTCTCGTTATAAAAACTGACGTTGCCGCCGGTGATGGGCGTGTCGAGCGCGGTGCAGGCTTCGGCGATGCCATCAATCGTTTCGGAAAATTGCCACATCGTTTCCGGCTTTTCCGGATTGCCGAAGTTCAGGCAATTCGTGGCGGCGATGGGACGCGCGCCGCTACACGCGACGTTGCGCGCCGCCTCCGCTACCGCCGCTTTCGCGCCCTCGCGCGGATGCAACCAGCACCAGCGCGCGTTGCAGTCCGTGGCCAACGCCAGCGCGCGCGGAGTTTCTTTGACGCGCATCACCGCCGCGTCGCCTGCGCCCGGCCCCACCAACGTGTTCGTGCGCACCGAGTGGTCGTACTGCTCGAAAATCCAGCGCTTCGACGCAATCGCCGGCGACGCCAGTAATTTTTTGAAATTTTCCGTGAAATTTGCCGCACGGTTGTCATCCTGCTTGCCCCGAGCGGCGGCGAAGGGAGCGAAGCGAAGGATCTCACCGTCATCGCGCCGCACCTCCGGTTTGCGCATGGGCCTTTGATAGACAGGCCCTTCTTCCGCCAGCGGGTGCGCGGGAATTTCCGCGACGATTTGTCCGCGCTGCCGCACGCGCAACAATCCGTCGCCAGTGACCGCGCCAATGACCACCGCGTCGAGCCCCCACTTGGCGAACACGCCGAGCACTTCCGCTTCGCACCCGCGCTCGGCCACCAGCAGCATGCGCTCCTGCGATTCGCTGAGCATGATTTCGTACGGCGTCATGCCGGTTTCGCGCTGCGGCACTTTGTTCAACTCGATCTCGATGCCTGTGCCGCCACGCGAGCCCATCTCGCATGTCGAGCAGGTCAGCCCCGCCGCGCCCATATCTTGAATCGCGACGACCGCGCCCGTGCGCATCGCTTCCAGGCACGCTTCCAGCAGCAGCTTTTCCATGAACGGGTCGCCCACTTGCACGTTGGGCCGCTTCTGCTTGGACTCTTCGGTGAACTCCGCGCTGGCCAGCAGCGACGCACCGTGAATGCCGTCGCGTCCGGTTTTTGCGCCGACGTAAATCACCGGGTTGCCGACCCCGCGCGCCTTGGCAAAAAATAATTCCCCGCGCCTGGCGACGCCGAGCGCCAGCACGTTGACCAGCGGGTTTCCCGCGTAGCTCGACTCGAACTGCACTTCGCCACCCACCGTGGGCACGCCGAAACAGTTTCCGTAATGCGCAATGCCGCCAATCACGCCGCCAAGAATTCGGCGATTGCGTGCCGCGTCATCGCACGCCACGATCTCGCCGAAATGCAGCGAATCCATCACCGCAATGGGCCGCGCGCCCATGGTGAAAATGTCGCGCAGGATTCCGCCCACGCCGGTGGCCGCGCCCTGGAAGGGCTCAACAAAACTCGGATGGTTGTGCGACTCCATCTTGAACGCGGCCACCCAGCCGTCGCCGATGTCCACCACGCCGGCGTTTTCGCCCGGGCCCTGCACCACGCGCGTGCCGCGGGTGGGCAGGCGCTTCAGGTGCACCTTGCTCGATTTGTAGGAGCAGTGCTCGCTCCACATCACCGAAAAAATTCCCAACTCGGTGTAGCTCGGCTCGCGCCCAAGAATTTTCAGTATGCGCGCGTACTCGTCGGCGGAGAGACCATGCTCCGCGGCAATTTCCGGCGTCACACGAATTTCAGTGTCAATCACGATGCGCTTTCCTGATTTGTCGTTGCAGCAGAATGGGGCGTTTGCGGCTTCAACTCTTTAACTCTGGCACTCTGAAACTTTGCAACTGTCAAACCCTCGCCAGCGATTCGACGAGCGATTGGAACACGACAAGCCCATCCGCGGAGCCCAGCGCGGCTTCGCTGGCGCGCTCGGGGTGCGGCATCATGCCTAGGACGTTACGCTCGCGGTTGCACACGCCGGCGATGTTGGCCATGGAGCCGTTGGGATTCGCTTCGGGCGTCTCGCGGCCGTCTGGCGTGGTGTAGCGGAAAATAATCTGGTCATGTTTTTTGAGTGCGGCGAGACTCAAAGCGTCGCAAGTAAAGTTTCCTTCGCCGTGCGCGATGGGCACGGTGAGCACCTGGCCCTTTGTCGCGGCGCACGTGAACGGCGTGTCGGTGGCCTCCACGCGGATGTGCACAGGGCGGCAGATAAATTGCAGCCCAGCGTTGCGCAGCATCGCGCCGGGGAGCAGCCCCGCCTCCTGCAAAATCTGAAAGCCGTTGCAGATGCCGATCACCAGACCGCCCGCGCGCGCGAATTTCTCGACGGCCTTCATCACCGGCGAAAAGCGCGCGATGGCGCCCGTGCGCAGGTAGTCGCCGTAAGCGAATCCGCCCGGCAGCACGATGGCGTCGAAGCCCGCGACGTCTTCCGACTGGTGCCAGATGAATTCCACCGGCTGGCGCACCACGTCCGACAGCACGTGGAACGCGTCGTGGTCGCAGTTCGACCCCGGAAATACGATCACGCCAAATTTCATCGCTGGTTTCCGCTCCCGAGGGAATTCTATCACACGAGCGGCGCGGAGCCCGCGGCATCGGGATCAGCGGTTGCGCGGCAGGCGGACAAACTGCGGCGAGCCCGGGCCGCGCAGCTCGCTCAGCCAGTAGTCGAAATATTCCGGAGCGTCGCGGTAGCCGCCGTGCTCCTCAACGACGTCGTGGCAGTCCACCACCTTGGTATTCGCGGTGACCATGTTGGGATGCTGCGGGCCGTGGAAGCCGAGCGCCATATCGAATTCGGGGAAGTCGCCCAGCCGGTAACCGACCTTGAGCACCTGATCTTTTTCGGAGTGAAACACGTAAAGGCACTGGCACCGGGCGCAGGCTTCGCCATATTCCTTGCGCTGTTCGATGGACTCATCGTCAATCGCCGGCGCGGTCAGATGCAGAAAGCGGATGCGTGCGCGCTCGCGGTCCAGAGCTTCCACGGCAACGCGCGCGCCCAGGCTGTGCGTCTGCACGTCCACCACCGCGCCGGCGTCGCCCAGCGCGAGCAGCAGCTTTTCGAAGCGCTTGGCGGCGCGGTTGGCGGTAAACACGGCGAAGAAAAAACTGATTCGCATCCACCCGCCCGGCCAGAGGTAGCCGATGACTTCGTCGTAGACGGCGGCGCCCGGGCCCGAGGCGGTGCGGTTAATCATGTCGGCGACTTTGCCGTACGCGGCCACTGCGTTCTCGGCCTCGTTGCGATAGCCGTGCACCAGCACCAGACACTTTTTTCCGGCGACGCGCTGCTTCAGTTGGTCGAGCGTGATCGCCGTAAACGGCTCGAGCACCGGCGTGGCCACCGCACGATACTGGTCCGTTTCGGAAAAGTCGGTGGTGGAGGTGAAGTTTTTCCGGACGCTGACCAGCAGCATGGCGCACCTCCGTTAGCTTGGAAGTTGTTGACAAGAGGTTAACGCAGCGAAGCCGCACCAGGCAAGCAGGGGCTACCGTCGGCGCGATTTCTTCTTCGTCGCTCTGCGCTTGCGGGACTTTTTCTTTGGCGCAGCAGCGGCGCGCATTTCACGGCGGCGGGCGGCGGCCCAGCCGGGCTTGGTGGCCTGGCGTTCGCGCGCGATGCCCAGCGCGTCCTTGGGGACATTATCGGTAATTGTGGAGCCGGCGGCAATGTACGCGTTGTCGCCGACGCGGACCGGCGCGACCAGTTCCGTGCCGCTGCCGACAAAAACATTCGCGCCAATCTTCGTAGGATTTTTGCGCACGCCGTCGTAGTTGCAGGTAATGGTGCCCGCACCCACGTTGGTTTTCGCGCCCACGGACGCATCGCCGAGATAAGTGAGGTGCATGGCCTTCACGCCCTCGTGCAGCGTGCTTTTCTTCACTTCCACAAAGTTGCCTACCCGCGCGCCGGGCTTGAGCACCGTGCCGCCGCGCAGGTGCGCCATCGGCCCGATCACCACGCCCTTGCCGAGGCGGGTGTCCGTCACCAGGCAGTTCTGCCGCACCTCGCAGCCGTCTTCGATTTGCGAATCGCGGATCACGCTACCCGAGCGCACTACGCAATTCGCGCCGATTTTGGTCTTGCCGAGCAGTTGCACGTTTGGTTCGACGATGGTGTCGGTGCCGATTTGCACGTCGGCATCAATCGTGACGGTTTCCGGCAGATAGATCGTCACGCCGGCGTCCATCAGCGCCGCGCGCTTCCGCTCGCGGAAAATGCGATCCACTTCGGCCAGCTCCGCGCGCGTGTTGCAGCCGAGAATTTCCCGCGCGTCCGGAGCGACTTCCGCCAGCACGCGCTCGCCCTGCTGGTCGAGCAGGGCAATCGCGTCGGTGAGGTAGATTTCGCGGTGTACATTTTCCGGCCGCACCTTCAGCAGGAACGGCCATAGCTTGCCGAGCGTGAAGCAGTAGATGGAGGAATTCACTTCGTTAATCGCGCGCTGCTCGTCGGCAAGCGCTTTCTCTTCGACAATCGCTTTCACGCGCCCGTCGGGCCGCCGCACGATGCGCCCGTAGCCGGTGGGATTTTCCAGCACTGCGGAGAGAATCGTTGCCGCCGCATCGCCCGCGATGTGCGCGCGCATCAGCGCTTGCAGCGTCTCCGTGCGGATCAGCGGCGCATCGCCCGGCACTACGACGGCGTACTTCACGCGTGCGGGAATCGCACGCCGCGCGATCAGCATGGCGTGGCCCGTGCCGTTCTGCGGCACCTGCTCGACGCATTTCGCGCCCAGCGGCTCGACCACCGCTTGCACGGCTTCGGCCTGGTGGCCCACCACCACGTATACGCGGCGGTTTTTCAACGCGTTGGCCGCGCGCACCACGTGCTCCACTAGCGGACGCCCGCCCGCGCGGTGCAGCACCTTGGCCAGCGCGGACTTCAGCCGCATGCCCTTGCCCGCCGCCAGCACCACCACCGCGAATTCATGCGCCGACATAGCTCCGCTATTGTCCTATTCGCTCTCGCATTGTGCAATTGGAGTAAGCGGAAGCTTTGAATTACTAGCCACTAGGCACTAGCCACTGCTCTTCAATCACTCGCCGCCAGAGGTTCCGCTGCAGGTAGCGGCGAAACGTGCGCGTGTGCGGGTGCTTCGGACACGGAGGTCTCCGTCCACAGGCTGCGGTCGGCCAGCAGCCGCGTGACGAGCTGCGTGTGCAGCGCGTGCCCGGCCTTGTGCGCCTTCACAAACGCCTTCAGCGGGCGCCCCACCAGCGCCACGTCGCCGATCAGGTCCAGCGCCTTGTGCCGGCCGAACTCGTCGGCGTAGCGCAGCGGGCCGTTGATGATGCCGTCGCGGGAAAGCACAATGGCGTTTTCCAAGTTGCCGCCGCGGATCAAGCCCACCGCGCGCAGCCGCTCCACGTCATCCAGGAATCCGAAGGTGCGCGCCTGCGCCAGCATGGCGCTAAACGTTTCCCGGCACACCTTCAATTCCACTTCCTGCTGTCCGACCAGCGGGTGCGCAAAGTCCACGAAGCAGCGCACGCGAAACTCGTCGGCCGGATAGATGCCGATCTTGCGGTCGCCGTCGGAGAATTCCAGCGGCTTGAGCACCTTCATGTACTTGCGCCGTTTGCGCAGGCGCCGCACGCCCGCCACCCCGAGCATCTCGATAAACGGCTGCGAACTGCCGTCCAGGATAGGCACTTCCAGCGCGTCCAGCTCGGCGTACACGTTGTCCACGCCGCAGGAGTACAGCGCAGCCAGCAGGTGCTCGGTGGTGGAGATGAGCACGCCTTTTTTCATCAAGCTGGTGGCGTAGCTGACGCGCGCGACATTGCGCACGTGCGCTTCAATCTCGAAATTCTCCAGGTCCGTCCGCCGGAAGACGATTCCCGTATCCACCGGTGCCGGGGTCAACCGCAGGCGGCCCTTCACCGCCGTATGCAAACCGATCCCGTGCGTCTCGACCGGCTTCTCGATGGTGGTCTGAAAGGGCATTACCAACGATCAGAATAGCACTTATGTTGCCATCAATACACCACATTTAGTCAATTGAATCAATAAGTTACGGGCACAAGCAAAACGCCTGTTGTATTTATGCAACACTATGACCGTTCCTTGTGCCTATCTTTCAGCTTGGATTTCTGTACCCTTCACCCAAAACTCCACACCCTCCTTTTTTCTTCTATTGCATCCTGCAAACGCCAGGTCTACCATCAGCCCACCGTGAAAAAGCTGTGGCTGCTGCCGTTACTTGGACTTTTCTTTTTGGGAAGTTACGCCTCCGCTCAGGAAAAGGATGTAGACGAAACCTCCAAGCGGCTTGTTCGCGTGCAGATTTACGGACCCAAGGGTGCGGCGATCCAGGGCCAAATTCAATTCCGGCTCAGCGGCGAGGACGGCCAGCGGCCTCCAGAGTCGTTCACCACGGACTCCAAGGGAAGCTTCGTACTGCACGACATGATCCCGGGCGCGGGCTACACGTTGATCGTGGATTCCGACGGAAAGAACTGGGCCACGACCACGGAGCGCTTTTATGTGCTCGGGCCGCGCCCTTACGTCACCGTCCATCTGCGCCCGATGGAAAGCGCGGCGTCGACGGTCGGCATTGTGAGTGTCGCCGAGTTGAGCCAGAGTATTCCGCGCGCCGCCCGCAACGAATATGGTGCCGCGGTCGAGCTATTGGCCAAGGGCGATTTGGACCGCGCCCGCAAGTCGTTCGAACGCGCCATTGAGCTGTATCCGGATTTCGTCGAGGCGCGCAGCGAGCTCGCCGCGTTGCACATGCGCGAGGGCGACAATGCTGGCGCTGAGGCCCTTCTGCGGCGCGCGCTGGAAATCGACAACTCCGCGGTTCGCGCCACTCTCAACCTGGGGCTGTGTCTCTACCGGCAGCGGCGCTTTGCCGATGCGCTTCCCTTCCTGGAGCGTGGCGTCCAATTGCAGCCGGTGAACGGCCATGCTCACATGCTCCTGGGTATCACGCTGGTCCTTTCGGGCGACGACGCCCGGGCCGAACCCATTCTGCTGCGCGCCTATGAGCAGGGCGGAAAGTACTGCGCCCGCGCGCAATATTATTTGTCCCGCCTGTACACGCGGCAGAAGAATTACGCGCGCGCCGCTGAAGCGCTGGAGCTATTCCTGCGCGATCTCCCCGGCGACCCGGACGCCGAATCGCTCCGCGCCACGCTCACCAAGCTTCGCGCGGCGGCTCAGCCGTAGCCGCGCCCCCAGTTCATGCCGGCAGCTTGCTTCCGCGCTTCAGGGCGGTTTACCATCCACGAGACGTGCGAAACTTCTGCGCAGGGATTCTCCTCATCGCGCTGCTTGGCAGCCACGCGGCGGCGCAAGCCGACAAGCCGAAAATAGAAGTTCGCGGCCAGATTTTCCTGCCCAACGGCAATCCGCCGCAGGCCAAGATCCGCTTCCTGCTCGGCGGCGAGGACGGCCAGCGCCCCCAGGAATCTTTTTCGACGGACAACAAAGGAGGCTTCGTCATCAACGGATTGAAGGAAGGCGCCGAATACACCTTCGTTGTGGAGTCGGACGGAAAAACCTGGGCCACCACCTCGGAGCGCGTTCGTCTGCTGGGCACGCAGCCCTACGTTCCTATCCGCCTGCGCCCGCTGGTGACCGCTCCCGCCCCCGATAAGCCCGCCAGCAGCGCTGCGGAACCCGCGCAGAAGGTGCCGCCCGCCGCCATGCGCGCGTACGAGTTCGGCGTCACGCAACTCGCCGCAGGAGAGCTGGCCCGCGCGCGCAAGCAGTTTGAAAAAGCCATTGAATTGTTTCCGGATTTCGTGGACGCGCGCAGCGAGCTGGCCGTGGTGCACATGCGTCAGGACGCGCTGGCCAGCGCCGAAGCCCTTCTGCGGCGCGCGCTGGAAATCGACCCGGCCGCGGTGCGCGCTCTGCTTAACCTGGGACTCTGCCTGTATCGCCAGCAGCGCTTTGCGGAGGCTCTGCCCGTGATTGAGCATGGCCTCCAGCTCAAGCCGGTGAACGCGAGCGGCAATCTGCTCTACGGCCTCACGTTCGTCGCGCTGGGCGACGACGCCCGCGCCGAACCCGTTTTGCGCCTCACGTACGAGCAGGGCGGCGTTCAAACGGCGAAAGCACAACTGGTTTTGTCACAGCTATACGTGCGGCAGCAGAAATTTGGTCTCGCCGCGGACGCGCTGGAAATCTACCTGCGCGATCTCCCCGACGTCCACGACGCGGAGTCGCTCCGCGCCACGCTCGCCAGACTTCGCGCCGCCGCCCAACCGTAGTGCTTGCTGAAAGGATAGAAAATGAAAACACTTGCCCCGATATTGTTTCTTGCATTGGCAGCCACAACGATCAGCGCACAACAGCCTGCTGCCAGCGTAGTGGAACCGCCCGTCCTGGTTGCTGATCGCTTTCTCTGGGCCGGGCCCGAAGGAAACGCTGCGGCCGAAATAACGGGCAAGTTTCAATCCGAGGAGAAACTGCAACAACACTTTCAGCTTTCGAACCCGATCGGCACGTTTACGTCCAAGCAGAAACCTTCTCGTTTGGTGCAATGGACGCTGCGTGAAATTCTCGTGTCCGTGGATTTCAACGGAGGCGGGAGCGTCGCGACGTGGCGAGTCTCCGGTCCGAAGCCGCTTATTCTCGCGTATGTTGAACGCTTAAAGACTCAGTTTGACGACAAATCACTGTTTTACGATTTTGGAATTCGGCAATTGAAAACCAAAGTCTCCGTAGATTAAGCACAAGCCGCAATACCGCTCTCTAGCTCTTGGACTCTTCGACTCATCGACCCTATACTTCCGATTCTCATGCCGGAGCCCCGCAAACCCGTGCTCATGCTTCTCGACGCGATGGGTTTCATTTTTCGAGCCCATTTCGCCCCCATGGACCGGCTCACCAGTCCCTCGGGCATGCCCACAAAGGTGCCGTATCTTTTCGCCACCATGGTGCGCAAACTGGTGAAGGACTGGCATCCTGAATACCTCGGCGTGGTCTTCGACGTTTCCGGCCCCACCTTTCGTGACGCGCTCTTCGCCGAGTACAAAGCGCAGCGCCCGCCGATGCCCGAAGACCTCAGCGTGCAACTTCCTTACGTGCGGCGATTGTGCGAAGCCATGCGCCTTCCTATCCTGGAAAAACAGGGCTACGAAGCCGACGACGTCATCGGCGCGCTGGCCCGCCAGGCCGCGGCAAAAGATCTCGACATCTTCATCGTCACCGCCGACAAGGACATGATGCAGCTCGTCGGCGGGCCGGTGCGCGTGCTGAATCCGTCCAAGGCCGACCTGATCATCGACGCGGAAAAAGTGCAGGAAATACTCGGCGTGCCGCCGGAAAAAGTGATCGACGTCATGGCCTTGATGGGCGACGCCATCGACAACATCCCCGGCGCCAAAGGCATCGGCGAAAAAGGCGCCCGCGCGCTCATCCAGCGCTTCGGCTCGGTGGAAGCCGCGCTGGACCGCGCCGCTGAAGTCGAGGGCAAGCGCTACCGCGAAGCGTTGCAGCAGCAGCGCGAACAGGTTCTGCTCTCCAAAAAACTTGCCACCATCGCCACCGACGTTCCCGTTGCGCTCGACCTGAAAGAACTTTCTCTTCGCGCGCCGGACGCCGATGCTCTGCGCGCGCTTTACACCGAACTCGGCTTTGGCCGGCTGCTGCGCGAGCTCGCGGAAACAGCCGCAGCGGCCGACACCGCGACGCCTTCTGCCGAGGCGAAGGCGGACTCCAAAGTGGACTACGCCACGCTCGATTCCCCCGCCGCGCTCAAAAAATTTCTGCAATCCATTTCGCGCGGGCAGGAAGTAGCGGTGTGGCTCTCCATCGCGCCCGGCGGCGAAGAGGACGAAGGCTTCGGCAGCCGCGTCGCCGCCGTGGAAATTTCGCCGCGCGCCGGGGTCGCGCGCACCGTCTGGCTCGACGAAAAAGGAGAAATGCTCGGCGCGCTGCGCGAATTTCTCAGCGACGCGTCGCGCCCGAAAATCGTGCATGATCCCAAACTCGTCGAGCTTCTCGCGGGCCCCGTGGCGGGAATCCGCCACGCCACGCAGATCTATGCCTACCTGCTGCGGCCCACCACGGCCAAGCACAGCTTGCCCGACGTGGCCGCGCGCCACCTCAACGCCGCACTTTCCGGCGCCGCCGGCGAGTCCGCCGATTTTCTCCAGCGCCTCGCGCCGATGCTGCGCGCCGATGTGGAAGGCCAGCACCTCGCCAATCTTTACGAGACGATGGACCTGCCGCTCGCTTCCATCCTCGCGCGCATGGAGCGCGCGGGCGTGCTGGTGGACCCCGCCGCGCTCGCTAAAATGTCCGCGACAATGGAGACGGAAATCCGTTCCCTGCAAACCCGCATCTTCGAATTATCCGGCGCGGAGTTCAACATCAACTCCCCGCAGCAGCTCGCTGAAATTCTCTTCGACAAATTCACTCTCACACCCTCCAAAAAAGTGCGCGCCAAGCCGCGCTCCACCGCCGCCGAAGTCCTCGAGGACCTTGCGCTCACGCACGAATTGCCTCGCCTCGTGCTCGACTTCCGCGAGCTGTCCAAACTCAAGTCCACCTACTCGGACGCTCTGCCAAAACTCATCCATCCCGAAACGCAGCGCATTCACACGCGCCTCACGCAAACCGGCACGGCTACGGGACGCCTGGCCTCCTCCACGCCGAATTTGCAGAATATTCCTGTGCGCACGGAACTGGGCCGGCAGATCCGCGCCGCGTTCGTCGCCCCGCCCGGCTGCGTGCTGCTCTCCGCGGACTACTCGCAGATCGAGCTGCGCATTCTCGCGCATTTTTCTCAGGACTCCGTACTGCTCGATGCGTTCCGCCGCGGCGAAGATATCCACGCGCGCACCGCGCAGGAAGTGTTCGGCGCGGCGCCGTTCGCGCAAACCTCCGAGCACCGCCGCGCCGCCAAGGCCATCAACTTCGGCATCATCTACGGGCAATCCGCGTTCGGTCTCGCGCAACAGCTCGGCATCGACCAGAAAGAGGCCGCCAAATTCATCGCCGCCTATTTCGAGCGCTACCGCGGCGTGCGCGAGTATCTCGACCGCACGATTGAAGAGGTGCGCGCGTCCGGCTGCACAAAAACCCTCTTCGGCCGCATCCGCCTGATTCCCGAAATCAATTCCCCGCAGATGAGCATGCGCAATTTCGCCGAGCGCACCGCGCTCAACACGCCGCTGCAAGGCACCGCCGCGGATTTGATCAAACTCGCGATGATTGAAATTGACAAGGAGCTAGGGGCCAGGGGTCAGGGGTCGGGGGTCAGGGAAAAACAAGCCGCAGATTCTTTACTCGACAGCGGTGCCAGGATGATCCTACAGGTTCACGATGAACTCCTCTTCGAAGTCCGCACCGACGCGCTCGACGCTTTGAAAGCGCTGGTCAAGCCCGCCATGGAAAACGTCCACGCCCTCGCCGTGCCCCTGGTCGTCGATCTGAAGGTCGGCCCCAACTGGCGGGACATGGCTTGACCAAAGTCGCGTAGGTAAGGACAGCCGAGATATTTGCAGGCATGAAAGCCCGGAGGCTCAAAGGCGAAGAAAATGCAAACATAAAGTCAAAGCCACATCGGAGTCTACCGGGAAACGAACTGGAAATGAAATGGAAATGAAATTTCTGTTGAATTTATTTCGCACGAGTAATAGACTATAATTCAGTTAGTTAGCCTGATTATGATTGGAATGATGCGGAAACGAGTTAATCCATTCCCATGAGCACAATCCTCTACCTGTGGCCCAAGGACTGGATTCGATACAGTTTCATCGAGATTGTCAGCGAAATCGTCGAGGCTAAAGTTGCGCTGGAATCTCTTCGAACCATCCCCTATCAACGGTCCTGGGTCGAGTCTCTGCAAAAGCTGGAGTTGAAACGGGAGGTTGCAGGCACCTCCCGTATCGAGGGGGCCGATTTCACAGACCGCGAACTGGAAGCCGCCATGAGTGAGTCCGCCGAAGTTTCGGCGACGCGATCTCAGCGCCAGGCCCAAGCCGCCGTGAAAACATATCGATGGATCGGGGGACTTCCAGACGATCTGCCATTGGACGAAAATGTGATTCGCGCCATTCATTTTCGAATTGTCACCGGGGCAGATGACGATCATTGCCAACCGGGGCAGCTTCGAAAGAAAGACGAGAATGTCACATTTGGAACCCCTCGGCATCGGGGTGTCGAGGGAGGCGAGGAGTGCACAAAAGCATTTGCTCAGTTCGCTGCCGTGCTCCAGCGGGAGTTTCAGTCCCACGACCCACTGATTCGGGCACTTGCGGCGCATTATCATCTGGCCGCGATGCACCCGTTCTTGGATGGCAATGGCAGAACTGCGCGTGCTCTGGAGGCACTTTTGCTTCAACGGGCGGGGCTACGCGACTCCTGTTTTATAGCGATGTCCAACTATTACTATGATGAGAAAACCGCCTACCTCAGCGCCATGAGTGAAGTTCGCGCGCGCGAGCAGGATCTCACTCCTTTTCTGAAATTCGCGCTGAAAGGCATTGCTTTGCAAAGCCGTAGACTCCTGGCCGAGATCAAGCACGAAAACGCGAAGGCGCTTTTTCGCAACTTGATGTACGACCTGTTCTCCAGGCTCAAAACTCCTAGGAAGCGCGTCATTGCAAGACGCCAAATTGAAATCCTGAATATTCTTCTGGAGTCTGAGTGGATCGAGCGGGAAGAGTTCGCGGATAAAGTTGTGCATTTGTACAAGGGACTCGGCAACCCCGGGAAGGCAATCATTCGGGACCTGAATAATCTTCTCCATCTGGGCACAATCAAAGGGCGAGGAGAAGGAGACCGGCAAGAAATCGGTGCCAGGTTGGAATGGCCGACCGAAATAACGGCAACGGAATTCTTCAAACGCTTAAAGCAGCTTCCTAAGGCGAAGGGCCAGAATTTCTTTCAATAGGACGAATTCGGGAAAAGTTGTCAAGGGGGTAGAGGGAGCGAAAATGGCGCGGCGCAAAAGGCCAAAACGGGCCCATGTCGAGCGAAATCAGCAGATTACAGAGAGTAAAGGTCACGAAAAATATTTTTCCGCGAAGCGAATAATAACCCCCTCAAAAATGGTATAATAGTAGTATCGAGAGTCAGAGAGAAGGAATTCGGGATTCACGCGTGAAATGAGGGCGGCCCCCAGGCCGCCATTTTTGTTGTTATCCGCCGATTAACGCAGATTTCACAGATACGAACTGTACAGAACCAAAAACCAACAATAAGCGAGAAAAACAATGGCAAAGAAATTGAAGCTGGCACGGGTGTGGGCGGACATCGAGGACTACCTGGTGCCGTACCTGCACCTGGACCCGCACGAGCGCGTGCTCTACCACAACCTGCTGCGACATTCGCGGGTGCAGAACAAGCGCACGGTGTGTGTGTCGAAGAAAGGACTGGCGCAGAGCGCGTGTCTGAGCACGACATGCGTGCTTAACCGGCTGCGCACCCTTGCGCGCAAAGGCTGCGTGCGGGTGGTGGACCGCGGCTATCACGGGCATGTTCTGGAAGTGCTGACGCCCAATGAAATCGCCGGCTGCGTGCCCAATGAAGCGAGGACTCCGACGAGAGAATTAGAGGCAGCGAATTGTTTTCGCAACCGGGAACTGCGGCAAGCGATTTACCGGCGCGAGGAAGGGCGGTGTTTCTATTGCCAGCGAAGGCTGGGGCCGCGAATTGTCACGCTGGACCACGTGGTGCCGTTAGCGCAGGGCGGCGACCATTCCTACCGGAACGTGGTGACGTGCTGTTTCGACTGCAACGAATTGAAGTGGGAGCACACGGCGGAGGATTTCCTGAAGTTGCTATTGCGCAAAGGGCGTTTGAGCCGACGGCAACTCGCGGGCCGACGCGCGGCGCTCAAGGCGCTCCAAAAAGGGCTCTGCAGGCCGAACCTCCACAAGCCTGTGCGATTGGAGGCGGCGCGGGCGCTCGAGTTGGGTGGGCGGCGCGCACACGCCTAAGTTCGCACTGGCGGGACATGGCGTAACACAGGCTACTAGCCTGTGCCACCTCGCCAGAAGATCCCGAAACTGTGTCCAGTCAAGCGCAACGCCCTTTCTTCTGCCCGCGCGCGGACGTACAATGTGGATAGCGTGACCGCCCGCCCGGGAGGTACTCATGCACCGACTAGCCGCTATCCTGTGCTTGCTCTTGTTGGTTGTTGCGGCAGGGCTCTCTCAGGAAAAAAAGGAAACGGTACCGGCGCAAGCGCCGGTGAACCTGTTGATCCCGCTGGACGAAGTGAAGCGTGAGAATCCCGTCAAGCCGACGGAAGCGTCGCTCACCGACGGCAAAAAGCTCTACGGCTACCAGTGCGCCATGTGCCACGGAGAAAAAGGCGACGGCAAAACGGAGCTGGCCGAGTCCATGAAGCTCACCATGAAGGACTACACCGACCCCGCCGCGCTGAAGGACTTCACCGACGGCACACTTGGCTACATCCTGGAAAAGGGCAAAGGCAAAATGCCCGGCCAGGAAGGCCGCATGCGGGCGGAGCAGAAGTGGAACCTCGTCAACTACATTCGCTCGCTGGCCAAGAAACCCGCCGAGGCCAAGCCCGCCGCCCCGCCGCCTAAGCCGGAGTAGCGCTGCTTTGACGCCGCCTGTGCGGCGCATCTCACATCTGTGTTAATCTGTGTTCCTCCGTGGTTTCAATATGCTCGTGTCGAGGTGTGAACATGAAGCACGCCGCCGGATTTCTGATGCTGGTCAACGACGCGAAGACCCGCGTGAAGGAGACGAACGTCGCTGAAGTCAAGAAGCGCCTCGACGCGGGCGAAAATTTTGTGCTGGTGGACACGCGCGAGGGCAATGAATGGGCGCGCGGCCATCTCCCCGGCGCGATTCATCTCTGCAAGGGCATTATCGAGCGCGACATCGAAGCCGCCGTCCCCGACAAGACCGCCGAGATCATTCTCTACTGCGGCGGCGGATTCCGCTCCGCGCTCGCCGCCGACAACCTGCAAAAGATGGGCTACACCAATGTCATCTCCATGGACGGCGGCTGGCGCGGCTGGACCGAGTCCGGTTTCCCCGTCGAAAAACCGTAGCGCGGCCCCGTTTCTACGTTTTCAGCTCGTACCTGAAAAACTCTTCTTCGCGTTTCCATCCGAGCTGCTCGTAGAGTTTCTGCGCCGGGAGATTATCCTTCGCGGTTTCCAGGCCCAGCCCCGACGCGCCGGTTTCTTCCGCCAGCCGCCGCGCGCGCTCCATCAAGGCGCGTGCCACGCCGCGCTTGCGCGCCTCGGGGACCACATACAAGTCGTTCAGGTTCCACCACGGCTTCATGGAGAGCGACGACCACGTCGGATAGAGCAGCGTAAATCCCAGCGCCGCGCGCGCGTTTTTGTGTGCGGCGATTTTGTAGGGGCGAGCCGGCGGCTCGCCCGCGTCGCTCGATTCCAGCGCCAGAAATATCACCGCCTCGCCCTTCAGTAGCCGCGCGTGCAGAAACCTACGCGCCGCCTCCTCGTTCGACGCCAGCTTATAGAATTGCAAGTAGGCGTCAAACAGCGGCACCACGGCGTCAATGTCCTCCACTCCCGCCCGTACAATTTCGATCTTTGTCACATCTCTAGCGCTCATCGCTTTTTCCTTGTTTTAATCTGCGTAAATCTGCGTTCAACTGCGGATAAGTTTTTCGGGTTTTATTTGCGCGACAACTCGTCCAGCGCGCTGAGCATGCGGTCGATTTCCGCGGGCGTGTTGTAGTGCACGGCGCCGATGCGCAGCAGTCCGCCGGACTCTTCCACGCATAGGCGTTCCGTCACGTTGATCGCGAAATAATTCCCGTCCCACGTGAAGATGCCGCGCTCGCCGAGAAACTCCGCGCATTCCAGCGGCGATTTTCCCGCCAGGCGCACGCCGAAGGTGGGCACGCGCTCCGCGAGGCGCGCGGCGTCCGCGATGCCGTACACCTTCAGCCCGCGAATTTTTGCGAAGCCCGCGAGCATCTGCGCGGCGAGTGTGCGTTCGTACCCGCCAATGGCGCGATATGCGGCCAGTAACGCCTCGCGCCGCGATTTTGCCTGCGGCTCGCTCTGCCTCCCGATTTCCGCGAGGTACTCCACTGTCGCCAGCACGCCGGTAATGGATTCGTGCGCGAGCGTGCCCACTTCCCATTTATCCGGCAAGCGATCGTACTGGGGACGCACCTTGTATGCGCGCAGCTTGAGCAGGTGCTCGCGCTTGCCGTACATCGCCCCGGTGTGCGGCCCGAAGAATTTGTACGGCGAGCACGCCAGAAAATCGCAATCCAGCGCGCTGACGTCGATCGCCCCATGTGGCGCGTAGTGCACCGCGTCGATAAATGCCAGCGCGCCGGCGGCGTGCGCCATGCGAATAATTTCCGCCACCGGATTGACGGTGCCCACCGCGTTCGACGCGTAGCCCACGGCCACCACGCGCGTTCGCGGATTAATTTTCGCGCGCAGGTCGTCCAGGTCGAGCGTGCAGTCTTCGATATGAATGTCCACCTGGCGCACGACCACGCCGAGCTCTTCGAGCGCGCGCCACGGCGCCACGTTGGCGTCGTGGTCCAGAGTGGTCACGATAATCTCGTCGCCGGCTTTCAATTCGCGCCCGATGGAGCGCGCCAGCGCAAACGTCAGCGAAGTCATGTTCTGCCCGAAATGGAGTTCGTCGGCTTCGCAGCCGAGGAAATCGGCCATGGCGCGGTGCGCCTCGGCAAGCATGGCGTCGGAGCGGCGGCTGGTGGCAAACGCGCCGCAGGTGTTGGCGTTGGACGTCTCGAAGTATTCCGTCATCGCCGCGATGACTTGCCGCGGCACTTGCGTCCCCGCCGGGCCGTCGAGGAACACGGCTGGCTGCCCATTCACGATTTGCTTCAGCGCCGGGAACTGCTCTCGCAATTTCTGCACATCGAGTTTTCCCATGTTCGGTCCTTTTTTGTTTTCCTTATCTCTTAAAGGCACTCTCGCGGCCCTGCATCATACCGCGCTGGACGCCTCGCGCGCTTCTTCGCGCTTCGGCCATCTGAAAAACAAAAAACATGGTAAAACCGCCGGGGGCAACTCCTCTTTGGTGAACCGGATTGAACAGATCATGGACCTGCGTCCCGGCGACTTGCGCCGCGGCGTTCCTCTCTTTTTCTATCTATTCGTGGTGATGAGCTGCAACGTGGTGGGGAAAGTAGCGCGCGCGGCGCTGTTCCTCGATAAGTTCAACGCCAAGCAGCTTCCCTTCGCGGACATCAGCGTCGCGGTGCTGGTGATTTTTGTGGCCGCGGGCTACCTGCGCATCAGCCGGCGCGTGAACCTGCGCAACCTGCTGGCCGGGACCGCCATCTTTTTTGCCGCGAACTGTTTGTTGTTCTGGTGGCTGGCGCACTTCCATCATCCGACGTGGCTCTATCCGGTGTTTTACGTTTGGGTAGGCGTGTTCGGCGTGATTGCGCCGATGCAGGTGTGGAAGCTGGCGAACTACGTGCTGACCACGCGCGAAGCCAAGCGCTTGTTCGGGCTGGTGGGCAGCGGCGCGATTTCCGGCTGGATCTTCGCCGGCTACGTTTCGAAAATGGTGGCGCGCGGCCTGGGCACGGAAGCACTGCTGCTGGGAATGGCGCTGTTTCTGGGCATCGGTTCCGCGCTCGTATTTTTCATCTGCAAGCAGCACCGGGCGGGCCCGGGCGAAACGGTCGAGAGCGACACGGCTTCGGCCAAGGCCAGCCTGAGCGAGAGCCTGCGACTCGTGTGGTCCTCCGGCTATCTGCGGGCCATTGCCGCACTGATTTGCGCTTCTTCTTTCGTCGTCACGGTCACCGGGTGGCAGTTCCTGGCGATCACGGCGCAGGCGATTCCGGAAAAGAACGCCATGGCCGCGTTCCTGGGCGACGTGAGTTTCTACACGGGACTTTTCTCCATTCTCGGGCAAGTGTTCCTGACGGCGTGGTTTCTGCGGCGATTTGGCATCGGGTCGGCCTTGCTGGTTCTGCCCGTGGTAGTGCTGGTGGGCTCGACGGGGCTGTTGGTGTGGGGCACGCTGGCTGCGGCGGTACTCCTGAAAGCCTCCGATCAAGTGGTGCGGTATTCGGTGGACAAGTCCGCCGTCGAACTGCTCTACCTGCCCCTGCCGATGAGCGTAAAGTTCCGCGCCAAGTCGTTCATCGACACGGTGTCCCTGCGCTTGGGCGACGGCCTGGCGGGGCTGACCGTGCTGCTGTTCGCCGGCTATCTGCACTGGACGGCGCAGCAACTGAGCTGGGTGGTCCTTGTGCTGGTGGCCGCTTGGGGGATGACCGTCCTGGTGGCGCGACGGCTTTACGTGGAAACACTGCGCGTCGGCATCCGCGAGCACCGCCTGGACGCGGAGCGCAACACCGCGGCGGTGCTGGACCGTTCTACGGCAGACATTTTTGCCGCTCGACTTTCCGCGGAGGACATCAAGGAGATTCTCTACGCGCTGAGCCTCCTCCAAATCGGCCGGCAGACGACCATGCACCCGGCTCTTCACGGCCTGCTCAGCCACCCCGCGCCCGAGGTGAAGCAGAAAGCGATTTCTATTTTGTCCGCGGCCGGAGACCTCTCCGTGCAACCCCAGATGGAAGAGTTGCTGGCCGATCCGGATGTGGGCGTGCGCACGGAAGCCCTGATGTACCTCGCGCATCATGCGCACGTGGATCCGCTGGCCAAAATTCAGGGCTGGGACGACCTGCCTGACTATTCGCTTCGCGCCGCCATGGCTGCTTTCCTGGCCCGGCCGGGCTCGGCGCAGAATCTGGAAACGGCCACGCTCATCCTTGAGGCCATGGTCCGAGAAGCTGGGCCGGAGGGGAAACAGGTGCGACTGGAAGCAGCGCGCCTGTTCGGGCAGTTGCCTGGCGAGTTCGATGCCCAGCTCCGAGTACTGCTCACCGACGCCGATGCGGAGGTGGCTCGCGAGGCCATCCGTGCCGTGGGCGCACTGCGCAGCGGGCAGCTGCTGCCGGATGTGCTCGAACGGATGGGGGACGCCGAGCTCGCGCCCACCGTGGCGGAGACACTGGCGCTCTTCGGCGAAGGCGTGGTGGAGAGGCTGCAGGAGTACCTGAGCGATTCGCGCGTGCCCGCGGCCGCCAAACGTGCCATCCCCAGCGCGCTCGCGGAAATCGGCACGCAGGCCGCCGAAAACGTACTGATGGAAAACCTGCTAGAGACCGACACCACGCTTCGTCAAGGCACGATCGCGGCGCTGAACAAGATCCACCAGCAGCACCCGGAACTCCAGCTCGACCGCGATCTGATCGAGACTGTGCTGCTGGCGGAGATTACCGGCCACCTGCGCTCCTACCAGATTCTGGGGATCCTCGGGACCAGCCTGGAAAGCGACGATACCGTGGTGCGCACCTTGCGCGAATCCATGAACAATGAAGTGGAGCGCATTTTCCGGCTGTTGCGCCTGATGTTCCCCCATGTTGATTTTCATAGCGCCCATTTCGGGCTGCAATCCACCAGTCGCACCGTGCACGACAACGCGCTCGAGTTTTTGGACAATATCCTGAAGCCGCAGTTCCGCAACCTGCTCGTGCCGCTGCTGGATAAGGATGTGAGCATCCAGGAACGCGTGGTCCTCGCCAACAAGAACGTGGGCCTGAAGGTGGAAAGCCGGGAAGCAGCCGTCGCCGCGCTCGTGGGCAGCGAAGACCCGTGGCTGAAATCCTGCGGCGCTTATGCCGTGGGGATGCTCGGATTGAAATCGCTCGAGGGGGAGCTGGATAAATGCCTCACGCACCCCGACGTGCTTCTGCAGGAAACCGCACGCCAGGCGAAGCGGCGGCTGGCATCGCCGCCGGACCCATCGCCGGCATAGCCCTCCAAGGCGCTCGCACTTCGGCGCGCATCCCAGTACAATGAAGTTTCCCGCTTGAGCGAGGGTAGCACCGTGACCCCAGAGAAGAAGGAAGCGCTAATCTATTTCGTCGCCGGCTTGTTATGGTCTGGGGTGGTTGCGCTGCTCGTGGTTTCCCAACTGGTGATTCCAGACATGAAGAGCAGGGCGAATTCTGCTCACCCGTATTCAGAGTCTTCGCTCTCGTTGTTCCTAGCGATGTGGTTTTGCATACTGATCTGGCCAAGTATCATCGCAGGTCTTCAAAAGGACAAGCGCGGAAAACCCTGGACCTGGCACAAACGTGCGCGCTGGTTTTTCTGGCTGAGTTTGGTCCTGTCTCCGATCATTTGGCCATTTGTTTTCCTATAGTCCATACGCGCTCAAACTGGCCCAATGCCCTGTGGCCCGCGCGCGACCCCTCGCCCTTCGGCGCGCATCCCAGTACAATGAAGGTTCCCGCTGGGGCGTGGTCCAAACGGTAGGACGCTGCACTGTTAATGCAGACGGTGGAGGTTCGAATCCTCCCGCCCCAGCCAATTTCATGCGCGGGAGGTGAACATGGCGGGGAAAAGCAAGCCGTCGGAACCTACAGCGAGCCGTCCGCACGTGCCGGGCTATGGCATCCCGAAAATCATGAAAGGCGCGCTGCCGTGGAGTTTTGTGGGCGAGCGCATGGCGAAAGCGAAGAATTATTGGATTTGCACGTCGAGCGCCGACGGCCGACCGCATGCCGTACCCACGTGGGGCGTCTGGGTGGACGGCGCAGTGTGCTTCGGCGGAGGACCCGAGACGCGCTGGGCGCGCAACCTGGCGGCGAATCCCGCGGTCGCTGTGCATCTGGAAGACGGCACCGAGGTGGTTATCCTGGAAGGCACCGTCCAGCGGATTACCGATCCGCATGACCCCATGACCACGCGCGTCGCGGACGCCTATGAATCCAAATACAAAATGCGCCACCCGCCGCCGTTCTGGATGCTGCGGCCGGCGGTCGCCTTCGCCTGGAGCACATTCCCGAAGGACGCCACTCGCTGGAAGCTCGGCTAAGGCGCCGGCCAACCACCCATTCCTGCGCGAATCGAATCCACTGCCCTGCGCATCCCATGAGAAGGTTGGCCTGCATGACGCACATGCACGAATGTCCGAGCTGCGGCGCGACGTGGGAATGTGGCGAAGCTAACTACCAGGACGAGTGTCCCTATCCCACACGCACGCTCTGCCTGAAGTGCTGGTCCACCAACGCCGGCCGCCCTAGTGCCGCAAGTCCGTTTCCGGTGTATACTCACCGAAAATAGACAGCCAGGAGAGCAATCCCGGCGGCACAGGAGAGAATCCATGTCCCTACGCATCAACGACGAAGCCCCCAACTTCTCCGCGGAAACCACGCACGGCAACATCGACTTTCACAAATGGATCGGCGACGGCTGGGCGGTCTTGTTCTCGCACCCCAAGGATTTTACGCCGGTCTGCACCACCGAACTCGGCTACATGGCAGGTCTCGCGCCCGAATTCGCCAAGCGCAACTGCAAAGTTATCGGCTTGAGCGTGGACCCCGCCAGCAGCCACAGCAAGTGGGCGGGCGACATTGAAGAGACGCAAGGTCACAAGGTGACCTTCCCGATGATCGGCGACCCGCAGCTCAAAGTCGCCAAGCTCTACGACATGCTGCCCGCCGAAGCGGGCGAAACCTGCGAGGGCCGCACCGCGGCGAACAACGCCACCGTGCGCACCGTGTTCGTCGTCGGCCCGGACAAAAAGATCAAGCTGACGCTCAGCTATCCCATGAGCACCGGCCGCAACTTCGACGAGGTGTTGCGCGTGCTCGATTCCATTCAGCTCACCGCCAAGCACCAGGTGGCCACGCCGGTGAACTGGAAGCGCGGCGACGACGTGATTATTCTTCCCTCGGTGTCGGATGAGGACGCCAAGAAAAAGTATCCGAGCGGGTGGAAAGCGCCCAAGCCGTACCTGCGCATCGTCCCCCAGCCGAAGTAGTGTTCCTGAAAAAAGCGCGCGGAGGTCCATCATGAAGCGAACCGCATCGGCAATTTGGGAAGGCGATCTGAAAACCGGCAAGGGCGCGCTCTCCAGCGCAAGCGGCGTACTCAAGAGCACGCCCTACTCTTTCGCCACGCGCTTCGGCGACATTCCGGGCACCAATCCCGAGGAGTTGATTGCCGCGGCGCATGCCGGCTGCTTCACCATGGCGCTTTCCGCGCAACTCGCCGGCGCGGGCGTCACCGCCGAGCGCCTGGAAACCACCGCCACCGTCAGCATGGAAAAACTCGACAAGGGCTGGACGATCACCGCCGTGCATCTCGAGCTGAAAGCCAAAATTCCCGGCGCGTCGCGCGAGGCGTTTGAAATCGCCACGGCGGAAGCCAAGGCCAATTGCCCGGTTTCGCGCGTGCTCAACGCGAAGATTACGTTGAACGCAACGCTTGGAGACTGAAAACTCCTGCGGCACGTAGGGGCAGGCCAGGCTGCGCTGCCGCCGAATTTCCTGCTGCGAACTTTTTACCGCTCGCCGGTTCCTTTTTTCCTGCCTGCCCTCACTGGAGGCCTTGTATTTTCAGCAATTTAGCTTTGGCCGACGGCGTGCTTCCTTATCCTCCGTAGAGGGAAGGCAAGCGGAGAATCCCTTTAAGGGGATTGAGGGCTGGGCCCGCTTGTTTTCCCTCTCTTTGTGTCAAGTCCGCAGAATGCTTTCAGAGCAGCAATATCAGGATCTCCCACAGACGGAATTCAATTAGAAATTGCGTACGTCTAATCTCTGCGGAGAATTCCCGACACGCCCGCGGCGAACAATGTTGCAAGAATCCATCCGAGGATGATCTGCACCCAAAGAAAGCCGCGCAGAAACCGAGGAGACGTAGTGAGACGAAGCACGCGGCGTATCCATTTTCCGGCTGGCAAAACAACGCTCTGCGGGTTCGGATCTGGTTGCCATCGCTGCGCTTGGCCGAGCTGAACCAGAGGGAGTGAATTCTCCACCGAGTAGGCCAATGGGACGAAGCCCTCATAATGCGGGGGCGGTGAGTGGTTCGTCCTGGACCATTGGTAAGCATCCTTATCCGTTGGAGCCATTGCCCCGGCAAGGTGAGCACGCCTGTAGATGATCCACCCCAACACGCTGATCAAGCCGAGACCCCAGAGAGACCGCAACGGATAGTAACCATGGCCTACGGTCACGCGCAGGAACCACCTTAAAAAGTAGCTGCGGTCTTCTTGCTGCCGCCGGTCTTCCATTCGATAAAGGACGTACCGTGCGCCGTCGTCGTCGCCGGACTCCCGTAGCACCTTCGCTAGTTGGCGATAGGGTTGCGGCTTAAACTCCGGCTGCAATTCGATCCATTTCAGCCGCTCACCTGCTCCGGTAGGACCTGCAGAAATGCGCCCATAGACAAATCCATCAAGGAACAGGTTCCCAGGGTCAGGCCAGCTCAACTCGTCGTCCATGATCGAGGCGACAGAAGCATTTCTCAGATCCAGCTTGGCGAGTTTCGGTCTAGGTTCGTCGGACCAATAGAAATTGCCCTTAATGGTGGCTGAGTGGATGTTTAGCTCGCTAAACGTTCCTCGGCGGCAGTTGAGATCCCCTCCAATCTGGCTGCCCAGCAATCCGACCACGCCCTCAGCGCTGAAGCCATCGCGCAGGAAAACGCTGCCCGTCACACTGATTCTGGCGGCCTGCAGCGCCGTGCCACTGTCAGCATTCGTTTCAATGAGAGGGTTCCGAAACGTGCCGCCGTTGCATTGGAGACTACCTCCGATTTGGGCTCCGATTAGCCACACCGCGCCCTCGGCGCGAAACCCGTCGCGCAGGAAAACGTTGCCCGCCACGCTGATTCCGGCGGCCTGCAGCGCCGTGCCACCGATATTAGATTTTTCTCTGGCAGCATTTCTGAACGTGCTTCCGTCGCACTCGAGATTTCCTCCGATCTGGGCGCCTACCAGTCGGACTTCGCCCTCGGCATGGAATCCTTCGCGCAGCATAACGCTTCCCTTCACCTTTGCGCCGTCGGCGTTTATCCTGCGCACCCAACTGCCATTGAGGTATAGCGCTCGAATATCGACCTCCGTTAAGTCGGCATCGGCCGTCAGGCGGCAACGCTGGAAAATTAGAGGGAAAGGGACGGTGACGAAGGCGAGGTCCAGCGGGCCTTCAATCCGGGCAGCGTGTACCCAAATTCCTTGCGGATCCACGCGAGCCTTTGCGTCTCGATCAACACAGAGCCAGCGCAACAGGTAAGTGCGGATGGAGCGCTCCGGGCCCCATTTTTCCGCTTTACTCGGATCGTTGTTCGGATCGTCGTCTTTGAGGTTTTCCCCTCCCCGCGCTGGCATAGCTACCTGCACAGCGTGGAGAAGCCGCCTCTCCGCTTCGGTTAAGTCAGGAAACCGCGCTTCCGCCAGCTTCAGCAGATCGTCAGCCGGGCTCGCGGATGTTTCCGCCGCCATAGCTACCTCGCCTTGGCGGCCCTTATACCACAATCAGTTAGCATACAGTTTGAGAAACGCTGCCATGAAGCTGAATCCTTGTTCCTACTTCCGCACTGCAATCTAGTAATAAGGTAAAATCAGCGTTTCGTCGTGCGAGTTTAGCGCCATCAAGTTTTTCCACAATCGCAGGAGGGCCGAAGAAATGAAATCGCCGATGCGCGCATGGATTGGCACAGCACTCCTCATCGTGGCGGCGCTGGCGCAAACCACTGCCGCGCAGGGCAACGCGCAGAACGCAACGGCCACGCAGCGCGCGGTGGACGCCGTCTTCGCCGCGTACGACAAGCCGGATTCGCCCGGCTGCGCGGTGGGCGTGGTGCGCGATGGAAAATTCCTCTACACGCGCGGCTACGGCATGGCCAATCTCGAGTACGCCATCCCGCTCAGCGCGCAAAGCGTCTTCGACATTGGCTCCACCTCCAAGCAGTTCACCGCCATGAGCATTTTGCTGCTGCAGCAGCAGGGAAAACTTTCCCTCGACGACGACATCCGCAAGTGGGTCCCGGAAATTCCCGCCTACCAGAAGCCGGTGACCATTCGTCACCTGCTGCACCACACCAGCGGCCTGCGCGATTACCTCACGCTGATGTCCCTCGCTGGCACCAATTTCGACGGCGTCACTACCGACGACGACGCGCTCAGCCTTATCGTGCGTCAGAAAGCGCTCAACTTCGCCCCCGGCGACGAATACCTCTACAGCAACTCGGGCTTTTTTCTGCTCTCCGTCATCGTCAAGCGCGCGAGCGGCCAATCCCTCCGAGCATTCGCCGCGGAAAACATCTTCGCCCCGCTGGGCATGAAGAGCACGCACTACCACGACGACCACACGCAAATTGTCGCAAACCGCGCCATCGGCTACGACGCCGGCGAAAAGAACGGCTTCGTCATCGGCATGTCGGGATTCGAGCAGACCGGCGACGGCGCTGTGTACACGACGGTGGAAGACCTGCTGCTGTGGGACCAGAACTTCTACCAGGCGAAAGTCGGCGGTGCGGAATTAATTGAGCAACTCCAGATCACGGGCGTGCTCAACAACGGAGAAAAGCTCACCTACGCCCGCGGGCTCCGCGTGGAAACCTACAAGGGGCTGAAGAAAATGAGCCACGGCGGCTCCTGGGCCGGCTACCGCGCCGAACTCCTGCGCTTCCCGCAGAAAAACCTTTCGGTCATCTGCCTGTGCAACCTCGGCTCGACGAATCCTTCTTCGCTGGCGCAGAAAGTGGCCGACGTTTACATCGCGGCCGAATACGCAAAAGAAGAAACACCAGCCGGCAGAGCCGCGTCGCCCTCCACCACGCCGGCAGTGACGCTCTCGGAAGTCGAGCTGAAATCGCGCGCCGGCCTCTATCGCAGCGCGAGCGGCGCACTGCGTCGCATCACCTTGCAGAACGGCAAGCTGTGGATGGATGCATTGGTGGGGCCGCGGCGCGAGCTGGCGCCACTCGCCGCGGACCGCTTCCGCGTTCCCGCGATGGACCCCGCGCCGGAAATTCTCTTCAGCGCGGCGCAAGGCAAGATGCAATTGCGCCTCGAGCGGCAAGGGCAGTCCGCGGAAACTTTCGTCGCGGTCGAGGCAGCTTCTCCGACACCGGCGCAACTGGCCGCCTATGAGGGCACCTACTACAGCGAAGAGCTGGAAACCACCTACCGGCTAGTCATCGACAAAGAAAGACTCTCCGTCGCGCAAAAGGGGCAGCCCGCGCGCGCTCTCACGCCAACCACGCGCGACGCTTTCGTCGGCCGGGGTGGCGCCATGATCGAATTTCAGCGCGACGCGCAAGGACGCGTCAGCGGTTTCCTCGTGCAGGCCGGACGCATCCGCGGCGTGGCCTTTACGCGGCAACCCTAACGCGCCGCCTCCCTCGAAGACTGAAATTTCCCTTCCGCCACTTGTGTTATTATCGAGAGTTATTTTGGGCGTTTTGTACCCAATAGGGCGCGGGGCTCTCTGTATCCCCGCACTCTGACAACTGACAACTGCTCTTATGGGCTTGAAACAAATCGTCGTCCGCGGCGCGCGACAGCACAACCTCAAGAACCTCAATCTCGATATCCCGCGTAATTCGCTGACGGTCATCACCGGCCTGAGCGGTTCCGGCAAGTCCTCGCTCGCCTTCGACACGATTTACGCCGAAGGCCAGCGCCGCTACGTCGAATCGCTTTCCGCCTACGCCCGCCAGTTCCTCGACCAGATGGAGCGCCCCGACGTGGATTCCGTCGAGGGCCTCTCCCCGGCCATTTCCATCGAGCAGAAGACCACCAGCCGCTCACCGCGCTCGACTGTCGGCACCATCACCGAAATTTACGACTACCTCCGCGTGCTGTGGTCCAGCGTCGGCATGCCGCACTGTCCCCACTGCGGCAAGCCCATCGCCCGGCAATCCACGGAACAAATTGTGCAGGCCATCCTTGCGCTCAAGCCCGACGACCGCATTATGATCCTCGCGCCCATCGCCCGCGGCCGCAAAGGTGAGTACAAGAAAGAACTGGAGAAACTCGCCAAGGACGGCTTCGTCCGCGCACGCATTGACGGCGCGCTCTGCCAGCTCGACGAGCCGCCCGCGCTCGACAAGCGCAAGAACCACACCATCGAAGTCGTCGTGGACCGCCTGCTGGTCAAGCCCGGCATCGCCTCGCGCCTGGAAAGCTCCATTGCCACCGCACTCAAGCTTGCCGGAGGAATCGTCATCGTGGCCATCGTCGGCGGCGCCGAGCAGATGTACTCCGAAAAACTGGCCTGCGCCGATTGCGGCATCAGCGTGCCGCAGCTCGAGCCGCGCTCCTTCAGCTTCAATTCGCCCTACGGCGCTTGCCCCGCGTGCAACGGCCTCGGCTCGAAATATGATTTCGATCCCTCGAAAATCATCGCGGACTGGTCCAAGCCGCTTTTCGAGGGCGGACTCGGCCCCGGCGGCGGCTCCGCGAATTTACAGCGCACGCTCAAGCTCGCCGCATTCGCGCACAAGTTCGAGCTGGAGACGCCGCTCGAAAGACTTTCTCGCCGCGTGCAGAACCTCATCCTCTACGGCAATCCCCCCACGGGCATGCCGGCCGCCGCAATCACCAACAGTAATGGCGGTAGGGGCGACCGGAAAGCCGCCCGTCATATCGCCCGCGTCAAAGGCCTCGAATTTCCCGGCATCCTTTCATTTCTTGAAACCGCTCTCGCCGACTCCACTTCGGAAACCTATCGCGAGTGGCTCACGCAATATATGTCCGCGGTGCCCTGCGCGACTTGTGCCGAGCGCCGCTTGCGTCCCGAAAGTCTCGCTGTGCGCGTCGGCGGAATTTCTATCGCCGAATTTACTTCGCTGGCTCTTGCTGGCGCGCGCGAAGCCGTTGACAAAATCCGCGCGCAGTTTGGCGAACGCCAGATGAAAGTTGCCGGCCGCGTGTTGCACGAAATCGCCGAGCGCCTCGACTTCCTTCTCGCCGTCGGCCTCGGCTACCTCACGCTCGAACGCAGCGCCGCCACGCTTTCCGGCGGCGAAGCCCAGCGCATTCGCCTCGCCACGCAGATCGGCTCCAAGCTGCGCGGCGTGCTCTACGTTCTCGACGAGCCCAGCATTGGCCTGCACGCCCGCGACAACGGCCGCCTGCTCGAAACCCTCGAGCACCTCCGCGACCTCGGCAACACCGTGCTCGTCGTCGAGCACGACGAAGAAACGATCCGCCGCGCCAACTACGTCGTGGACCTCGGTCCCGGCGCGGGACACGCCGGCGGCTACCTCGTTGCCACCGGCACACCCGACTCCATCGCCGCGAATCCCGCCTCGCTCACCGGACGCTACCTCGCCGGCGCGGTGAAAATTCCCGTCCCTGAAAAACGCCGCGCGGCCAATGGCAAATCCATCGCCGTCTTTGGCGCGCATGCCCACAACCTGAAAAATCTCGACGCGCATTTTCCGCTTGGCCTGCTCACCGTAATCACCGGCGTTTCCGGCTCAGGGAAATCCACGCTCATCAACGACATCCTCTACCGCGCGCTGGCGCAAAAACTTTATCGCGGCATGGAAGCTCCCGGCGCGTACAAGGCCATCCTCGGCATCGAGCACATTGACAAAGTGATTCAGATTGACCAGGCGCCCATCGGGCGCACCCCGCGCTCGAATCCCGCCACCTACACCGGCGTGTTCACGCCCATCCGCGAACTGTTCGCCATGCTGCCCGACTCGCGCGAGCGCGGCTACCGCCCGGGCCGCTTCAGCTTCAACGTGAAGGGCGGGCGCTGCGAAGCCTGCCAGGGCGACGGCCTGCGCCGCATCGAAATGAATTTTTTGCCGGATGTGTACGTCACCTGCGAAGTCTGCCGCGGCCGGCGCTACAACGCGGAAACGCTCAACGTCCGCCTGAAGGGCCGCAGCGTCGCCGACCTGCTCGACATGCAAGTGGAAGACGCGCTCGCACTGCTCGAAAATATTCCGCAGATTAAACAGAAACTTTCCACGCTGGTGGACGTCGGTCTCGGCTACCTCACGCTCGGCCAGTCGGCGACGACGCTTTCCGGCGGCGAAGCCCAGCGCATCAAGCTCGCCAAGGAACTCTCCCGCCGCCAGACCGGACGCACGCTCTACATCCTCGACGAGCCCACCACCGGCCTGCACTTCGACGACGTCAAGAAACTTCTCGACGTCCTCCATCGCCTCGTGAACCTTGGCAACACCGTCATCATCATCGAGCACCACCTCGACGTGATGAAGCAAGCCGACTGGATTATCGACCTCGGCCCCGAAGGCGGCGACGCCGGCGGCCGCATCGTCGCCCAGGGCACCCCCGAACAAGTCGCCCGCAACAAAAAATCCTACACCGGCCAAATCCTCGCCCGCGTGTTGAACGGCGCGGCGCGGAATGGCAACGATGCCGGCAAGTAGTACCATCCTGTAGCCCGCCTCTTTAGAGACGGGGCTTCTTTGTTGAGGAGGGCTCCGCATGTTCCGCCGCGCATGCTTGTTCGTATTTTTGCTCGCGCTTTCGCCCATCGCCTCCGCGCAAATTCTTCGCGTGGCCGACCTGAACACGCAACAAATCCGCGCGCTGGACCGCGCTAAAACCGTCGTGCTCCTCCCCGGCGGCATCCTCGAAGTGCACGGGCCCTACCTCCCCGCCTACACCGACGGCATTTTGAGCGAGCGCCTCACGCAGGAAATCGCCCGCGCCATCGCCGCGAAAAAGCCCGGCCGGACCGTGCTGATTTTTCCGCAAGTCCCGCTCGGCGCGAGCGGCTCCAACGAACTCGGCGGACACTTCAGTTTCCCCGGCACGTATGCCGTGCGCCCCTCCACGCTCCGCGCCATTTTCATGGACCTCGCGGCGGAACTCGGCGAGCAGGGTTTTCGCTGGGTTTTTGTCGTGCACGTCCACGGCGCGCCACTGCACAACCGCGCCCTCGACGATGCCGGCGATTTTTTTCACGACACCTTCGGCGGCCGCATGGTGCATCTCTGGGGACTCGTGCCCGTGCTGGGCGGTTGGGGCAACGCGCTGCAATCGCTCAGTGACGCCGAGAAAAAAGAAGAAGGCGTCTCGCTCCACGCCGGCATGGACGAAACGTCGCTCCTTCTCTATCTCCAGCCCGCGCTCGTTTCTCCCGCGTACAAAAATGCGCCTGTCGTCACCGGCCACACGCTCGCGGAAAGTTTTGACGTTACCAAATCCGCCGACTGGCCCGGCTATCTTGGCTCGCCGCGCCTCGCGTCATCGGCAATGGGCAAAAAAATCTGGGACTCCTTCGCCGCCGCGGCCATCGAGCACGCGCTGAAAATTCTCGATGGCGCCGACCCCGCGCAGTTCCCGCGCTACGCCGACCTGCTCGAGAAAAACACGCTCTATCAGGGCTGGTTCGCCGCCGCCTCCGCCCTCGCTGCCAAACAATCCGCCTGGCTCGGCAAAAAATCTCCGTAGCCCCGGCTCTCGTAGGACAAGCTTTCTAGCTTGTCCCATTGCGCTCCACGGCATCGGCTTTTTCCTTGCCCTGCTCCGCCACTGCGCTACCATTGACCCCGCGATGACCATCTACTCCACTCCTCCGCTCTCGCTCGCCAACATCCGCACCTACCCGCTGGCGCGGCGCAAATCTAAAGTCACCGTGCGCGAATTCGCTCGCGTCCCCAAGCGCGGAGCGAGCGTGAAGCAATTCATTCGCTCCCTGCCGCATATTCTCGCGGGAGAGAATTTTCGCTCGGTCGTCTCGGCGTTGCAGCGCGCCAAGGCGGACCGTCGCCCGATCCTCTGGGGCCTCGGCGGGCACGTCATCAAGGTCGGCCTCGCGCCGATTCTCATCGACCTCATTCGCCGCGGCTACGTCGGCGGCATCGCCATGAACGGCGCTGCGCTGGTCCACGACTTCGAAATCGCGCTCGTCGGCAACACCTCCGAAGACGTGGACGCCGTCCTCGGCCGCGGCCAATTCGGCATGGCGGAAGAAACCGGCCTCTACCTCAACGAAATCGCCGTCGGCGCCGCGCGCTCGCACATCGGACTCGGCGAAGCCGCCGGAAAATTGCTCACCAACAAACGCCTCCGCGCGAAATTTCTCCAGCACAGCCTGCTCGCCACGGCGTACCGCGCGCGCATCCCCGTCACTGTGCATCTGGCCATCGGCACGGACATCCCGCACATGCATCGCTCCGCCGACGGCGCCGCGCTTGGCGCGGCCACGCATCACGATTTCCGCCTGTTCTGCGCGCTCGTCAAGCGCATGCATCCCGGCGGCGTCTATCTCAACTGGGGCAGCGCGGTGATTCTCCCCGAAGTGTTTCTCAAGGCCGTCAGCGTCGCGCAAAATCTCGGCTCGCCTCTGCGCCGCATCACCACCGCCAATTTCGATTTCACGCAGCACTATCGCCCGCAGCAGAACGTCGTCCGCCGCCCCACGGCCGGCCGCGGCTCGCGCGGCTTCGCCATCACCGGCCACCACGAGATTCTGCTCCCTCTCCTCTCCGCCGCCTTGTAGCGCCGCCCTTCAGGGCGGCAATGTGCGCTTTGCTGTTGTCTGTAACCTGAAACCTAATTCCTGATACCTGACACCTGCTCTTCCCCATGTCACAATACTCGCCGCATGTCCGACACCGATCCTCATCTCCCGATGCCCGACAGCGACACCGCCTCGCCCGTCGAGCCGGCTCCCGCGCCGCCACCCGCTCCCGACGCGCTGCTCCCCGACGACCTCCGCGTTCCCTGGTCCTGGATGGACGTGCTCATCTTCCTCAGTTTTTCCCTGGGCATCATTGTAGTGCTCGAGTACTCGCTGCAAACCTTTCTGCTCACTTCCGGCCGCGTGAAGATGCACGAGCTGGCGGCCTTCGTCTCCACCAACACGGTGTACGTTTCCGTGCGGCAGTTTCTCTGGTTCACGCTGATGCTCGGATTTCTTTTTTTCACGCTGCGCCCGCGGCGTGACGCGCCCTTCTGGGACACCATCGGCTGGCGCCCGCCGCGCACCGGCGAACTCTCCCGCGCCCTGTTTTATCCGCTCTGTTTCTTTGGCGGCTCGGTGCTCGCTCTGGTGGTGGCCACGGCCTCCAGCTACATGGCTCCCAAGCAGCCGCTGCCCATCCAGCAGTTTTTTCTCGACCGCCAGAGCATCTACCTGATGGCGATTCTGGCCGTGTTCATGGCGCCGATTGTCGAGGAGACCGTCTTCCGCGGATTTCTCTATCCCGTCTTTGCGCGCAGCCTGGGCGTATTCGGCGGCATCGCCGTCACCGGAATCCTCTTCGGACTCATGCACGCCCAGCAGCTCTGGGGCGGCTGGGCGCAGATTGTGCTGCTGGTGATTGTCGGCGTCATTTTCACCACCGCGCGCGCACGCACGGCCAGCGTCATCCCCTGCTATCTTCTCCACCTCGGCTATAACGCCATCCAATTCCTCGGCTTCTTTTTTTCCGACGCGTTCCACAAGCTCCCGCTCATCCGTTAACCCCAGCCCGTTCGACTCTGCAATGCGATTGCGCTAAACTAATTTCCCCAAAGCGCCCGGGGCTCGACCATGCACACCACGCAACCCATCGAATGGACGCCTCAGGGTGTCCGCATGCTCGACCAGCGGCGGCTGCCCGGCGAAGTCGTCTATCTTCTTTTCACCGACTACCGCGAAGTTGCCGCGTCGATCAAGGACATGGTCATCCGCGGCGCTCCGGCCATTGGCGTTGCCGCGGCCATGGGCGTGGCCATCGGCGTCCAGCGCTCCGCCGCCAAATCGCTTGACGCGCTGAAAAAAGAATTTCCGCTCATCTGCGACACGCTCGCCAAGACCCGTCCCACCGCCGTGGACCTATTCTGGGCCCTCGAACGCATGAAGCAGCGCTTCGCCGCAGTCGCCGCGGATTCCGGTGGCTCGCTCGACCGCGTCCGCGCCGCGATGGTGGCCGAAGCCAAGCTCGTCCACCTGGAAAAGCACGCCATAGACGAAGCCATCGGCCGCTTCGGCGCGGAGCTGATGCCGCAGGAAGGCCGCGTCATGACGCAGTGCAACGCCGGCGCGCTGGCCACTGCGGGACTCGGCACCGCGCTCGGCGTGATTCGCGTGGCCGTCGCGCAGGGCCGCAAGCTAACCGTGCTCGTCCCCGAAACGCGCCCCTATTTGCAGGGTGCGCGGCTCACCGCGTGGGAATTGCAGCAGGACGGCATTCCCCTCACGCTCATCACTGACAACATGGTCGGCCACATTTTGAAAACGCAGCAGGTGGGCGCCATCGTCGTCGGTGCCGACCGCATCGCCGCCAACGGCGACGCCGCGAACAAAATCGGCACCTATCAAATCGCCGTGCTCGCGCGCGAGCACAATGTTCCCTTTTACGTCGCCGCGCCGATTTCCACGCTGGATCTTTCTATTGCCAGCGGCGAGCAGATTCCCATCGAAGAGCGCGCCGCGGAGGAAGTCACGCACATCCGCGGCGTGCGCATCGCCCCGGACGTGGCCGTGGCCAATCCGGCCTTCGACGTTACGCCGGCAAAATTCATCGCCGCCATCATCACCGAGCGCGGCGTCGCCCGCGCGCCGTACACCGATTCACTGCGCGCTCTGGCCAACGCGCCCGCGTCCGTCACAGCTAGCCCGCCCCTGTAAAGGCGCGGCATCTCTCCCGCTAGTCACTAGCCACTTTTCTCGGGAGGTCGCAATGTTAGACACGAACCTAATTCACTCGCTTCCCAAATTGCCCACGCCGATTTTGACCGTCTATCTGGACACCAACCCCGCCAATGCTCGCAACCAGCGCATACCTTCGGGCGCGCGCATCTGGCTGAAGTCCCGCGCCAAGGTGCTCGCAGCGCGCAGCCCACGCGCGGAGCAAAAGCTGTTCCGCGAACAAGTCGAGCGCGTGGACAAATTCTTGCGTTCCCCGTCGCCGCGCGAGCGCGGCATGGTCGTCTTCGCCGGCCCCGACGTCTGGCTCGAGCTGCCGCTTCAAGTGGGCGTGGAGGACGAGCTGCACTGGGGCCGCCCTTCGCTCACGCAGTTGCTTTGGCTGCTCGACGAGCACCAGCCCTCCGGCGTCGTCCTGGTGGACCGTTCCGGCGCGCGCTTCTTCCGCTTCTGGCTGGGGGAAATTGAGGAAGATGCCAGGGAATTTTTCCGGATTGATATTTCGCAATGGCGGAAAAAACACATGATGCCGCACGCGCAGCCCGGCATGCAGAAAACGCGCGGCTCCATGCGTGACGTGTTCGAGCAGCGCGTCGAAGCGCAATTCGCGCGCTTCTTCCGCGACGCCGCCGCGAAAATCGCCGCCTGGGCGCAGCGCGAAAAGCTGCGGCCCGTTTTCCTCGCCGGCCCGAGCGAATCCGTCGAACCCGTATGGGCCGCGCTGCCCAAAACATTTTGCGAGCACGCCGCCCGCGTCAAGGGACTCGCCGGAAAAATCACGCCCGCGGAATTGCAGCAGCGCATCGCGCCGGAAAGCGACCTCTGGAAGCGCGCCAACGAGCTCGCTGTCGTCAACAAGCTTCTCGCACAATCCAACGGACGCCGCGCTGTGGTGGGCATGGACGAAACGCTTGCCAATTTGCAGCAGGGAGAAGTCCGTGAGCTGGTTGTCGTCCGCGGCCTCGGCGGAAAGTTGCGCCAGTGCGTGCGCTGCCAGTGGGCCGACCGTTCCGCCGACCCCGCCTGCTCCGCCTGCGGCGGCGAGCGCCGCACTATCGCGCTGCGCGCCGCGTTGCCTGAGCTGGCCCGCGAGTTCGGCGTCACCGTGGAAGTGGTCGCCGGCGAAGCCGCTACGAAGCTTCGCGCCGCCGGCGGCCTCGCCGCCTGGCTGCGGTAGCGCCGCTGGCCGGAATTCATTGCCCAAAAAATTCAGGGCCGGTGCCCCCGACCAAACCGCGGCATTCGAAACCGGCCCCGTAGCTCTTGCTTTTGCCTCTTTAACTCTCCAACCCTTTAACTCTTTAACTTTTTCCCCTCAGTACCCGCTCGCTTTCTTCGGAAAGTTCGCATCCGCCTTCACTTCGCGGATCTGCGCCGTGTGCCGTTCGCTGTGCGCCGACAAAAACAGCAGCCACTCGTAGGCGTCCATGTCCTTGATGAGCGGGCTATCCATGAAGTGCGCGCGCAAATCGGCCTGCTTCTTTGCGTACGCGATGGTGTTCTTGCGGCTGGCTTCGAAGTGCTTCCACGTTTCCGCGGGACTCGCCCATTTTCCGCTCGGCTTCAGCGGCTCCGGCGCCTGGAATTTCTGGCTCCGGTCGGGAAGCGCCTTGACGACCTGGTCGTCTTTGGTCTGTGCCGTGGCCGCGTTGTACTTTTCCGGCTGTGCCGGCGTTTTCATAATCTTGTCGTTCACGGTGCCGAAGATTAAGTCTTCCGACAGCGTGATATGTTCCAGGCATTCCGCCACCGACCAACGGTCCGGCGCAGCCTTGAAGTTCCACTGCTCTGGCGTCAGCCCTTTGGTCTCTTTTTGCAGCGCCTTGCGCGTGTCTTGCAGATGCTTCACTAGCCGGTCGCGCTCCGCCTTGTTCAACGCCTGCGCCTCCACGGGCGCCACTCCCGCCCCCGCCAGCAGCACTGCACTCAACAGCAATAGCATGGCCCTCTTCATCGTGTACCCCCGCCTTCTTTGGATTTGGAAATCGCCCTTTTCAGATGCGCCCGCGCGCCTTCGGGATTCACGCAAATGTGCGCTTCCACCTACTCGTATCTCAGCGCCTCCACCGGATCCAGCTTCGCCGCCCGGCGTGCGGGCAGGTAGCAGGAGAGCGCTGCAACGCTCGCCAAGACAACCAGGGTCAACGCAAATGTGAGCGGGTCAGTAGGCTTGATGCCAAACAGATAGCTCGCAAGAGCCCGCGTGGATACCCAGGCAACCGCGCAGCCGAGCGCCAAGCCGAACAGTGCCAATCTCATTCCCCGGTTTAGCACCATGCGGAAAATGTCGCCGCGCTGTGCCCCTAGCGTCATCCGGATGCCAATTTCCTGTGTTCGCTGGTTGACGCTGTACGCCACCACTCCATAGATTCCAATGCCCGCGAGAACGGTCGCAAGCGCGCCGAAAACGGTGGACACAATGAAAAGCAGCGTTGAAGAGCCACGGCCACCTATCGATTGGCTCACTAATTCCTGCATCGTTGTAACTTCCTTGATCGTGATGTCCGGCTCGACTCCCCGAATCACTTTCTTGACCGTTTCAGTCAACTGCCGCGGGTCGCCAAAAGCACGGAGAACCAGAGTTGCACCGCGCGCGGGCGCTGGCTCTTGGCGGTAGTCGATATACAGCGCGGGATTCGGCTCCAGTTCGAGCCCAAACATCCGCACGTTCCCCACCAGTCCAACTACGTCCATGGGAGGAATTGCCTCCCAGGAATCAGGGTCGGCCCAAAGCTTTCGTGCGAGGGAGAGGGAAAACGACTTTCGCAGCATCTCTGCCGCTTCCTTTTTTGGCCTGAGGATGCTTATCTGCTTTCCGATGGGATCTTCTCCAGGCCAGACTTTCGCTGCCAGGGCAGTGCTCACAATTACGGTTCGTTGACCGCCCGCATGGTCCTCTTTGGTGAACTCACGCCCTTTGAGGATCGGAATGCCGAGCGCTCGGAAATAGCCAGGGCCAACGATCCAAGTTCCGGCCTGCCAACCCAGCGTTACCTCTCGGGCGTTCACCAATAATTTTGTAGGTTTCCAGGCATTCCAGCGCACGGGAACGCCGTACCCCATCCCGACAGCCTCCACCTCGGGGAGTTGCTTCAGCCGATCCATAGCGCTTTCGACAAATTCAGTTCGCAACGCTGCGGACTTATGCATTCGCGAAGGCCAGTCAACGGAGACCTCCAGTGCGCGGTCGGGCTGGAAGCCCCAATCGGCGCGGCTCAAGCGCACGAAACTATTCACCACGAGCCCCGTCATCACCAGCAGCGCCATCGCGATGGCCGCCTCGATCATCACGAAGAGATCCCGCAGCGCACCGCGTCCCGGCTGCCCTGACGTTGCTCCGCCTTGCTTCAAGAAATCAGCAAGGTTCCATCGCGAAGCCTTCCAGGCTGGAGCAAGCCCGAGGAACATGCCGCTCAACACCGAAATCGCCACGCTGAAGAGCAACACACGCCGATCCAGGACAGCGCGGTTCATGCGGGGGATGTCTGTAAGCTGCGCGCGATGTAGTAGCTCCAACGCCCAATCGGCGAGGAGCCATCCTGCCAAACCTCCGACCAGGGCCAGCAACAAGTTTTCGGTGAGTAACTGACGAAATACGCGTCCGCGGCCCGCGCCAAGCGCGGCACGGATGGCGAACTCCTTTTCGCGCTGCACGCCTCGTGCCACCAGCAGGTTCGCCACGTTCACACAGGCGATCAACAGAACTCCGCCAACGGCCGCCAGCAGGGTCCACAGCGCGGCTTCATACTTTCCTACAACGACTTGCAGCAATGGAAAAATACCCGTGCGAACGTTGCGGTCCGCTTCCGCCGAGCGTGCGCTCAGCGCGTCGAACTCGGCCTGTGCCTGTGCCAGCGAAAAGCCCGGCTTCAACCGGGCCAGGCCGTGGACCTGTGCAAACAGCCAAGTGTGCTTGGTCAGTGGAATCCAAAGCCCAATGTTCTGGTCGGGGAAAAAAAAATCCTGCGGCATCACCCCGATGACCACGTAGGGCTCGCCGTTTAATCGCAGCGCCCGGTTCAGAATGCTCGCGTCACCTCCGAAGCGGGACTGCCAAATTCTATGCGAGAGGATTACAGTTTTTTCCCCTCCCGCCGCTTCTTCCGACTCGGAAAATACTCTTCCTAAAAAAGGGAGGGCGCCCAGAAGCGCAAAGGTCTTCGTGCCTACGTATGCGCCCTGGACTTGGTCTCTATCGTCCTGCCCGAATGAGAAAGAGAAACTGTTCAATTGGAGCGGCACAACATTCTCAAGCCTGCGGGTTTGGGAGCTCAAATTCTCGAGTTGGCTCCCGGAAATACCCCGGCGCACCTGAAAATCCTTGGTTCCCCAGAGCAAAACCAATCGTTCCTGATCACGGTACGGGAAAGGGCGAAGGAGTACGGCGTCCACCACACTGAACATCACTGTGTTTACTGCGATCGCCAAGGCCAATGAAAGAACGGCGGCTGTCGTGAAGCCCCGGTCGCGGGCAAGCAGGCGAATGGCGTAGCGTAAGTCCTGCAACAGTGCCATCGGAAGGTATCGCTGTCGGAGTTATACCACGAGCATGGCGATGGGGTACCCGCAAAGATTCCTATTCATAGCGAAGCGCCTCGACGGGATCCAGCTTCGCCGCCTTCCACGCCGGATAAATCCCGAACAGCAATCCGATGCTCGTCGCCGTCAGCATGCCCATGCCCACCCAGAAAAACGACACCGCCGCGGGCAGCGACGGCGCGAACACGCGCACCACCATTCCCACCGCCGTCCCGCCCAGGACGCCGATGATTCCGCCGATGCCCGTCAGCGTCATCGCCTCCATCAGAAATTGCTGCAAAATATTCCGGCGTTTCGCGCCGATGGCTTTGCGGATGCCGATTTCCCGCGTGCGTTCGGTGACGCTCACCAGCATGATATTCATGACGCCGATTCCGCCCACCACCAGCGTCACCGACGCCACAATGAAAACCATGAAAAAAATTCCCGTCGAAATCTGCTGCCACAGGTCAATGAACGCATCCGGCGTGAAAATCGCAAAATCGTCAGGCTTGTCCGACGTCAGCCGCCGCTCGCGCCGCAGCAGGTCGCGGATGGAGTCCACCACTTGCGGCACCGCGTCCGCCGTCGTGGCCTTCACCCAGATGACGTAGTCTTTCTGCTCCGGATGAAGCTTGCGCAGCGTGGAAAGCGGAAAGCTCACCAGGTTGTCTTCGGGGTTGGCGCCGGTGGCGATGGCCTGCTTGCGCAGCTCGTTCACGCCCACCACGGTGAACACGCGCCCCTCCACCAGCACTTCCTTGCCGATGGGATTTTCGTTGGGATCAGGGAACAGAGTTTTCGCCGTGTCGAACCCCAGGATCACCACCGGCGAACGATGCTCCTCGTCCACCGCCGTGATGGCCCGCCCGCTGGCCAGCCCGATATCAAACACGCGCTGGATCTGCGGCGGTGCGCCCTGCAGGATCACGTTTTTCGCGCGGTACTGTCCGCGGCTCACGTACGTCGTGCCTGCGCCGAACTCCGGCCGGAAAATCCGCAGCGACGCCGCGGCGGTGTCCACGTTGGGCAGTTGCGCCATCTTGTCCGCCCATTCCGCTTGCAGTTCTTTGCGCGAGAACCACTCGCTCGGCGGCCGCCCCAGCGAGGCCCACGGAAAGCGGTAACAGATGATGATGTTCGAGCCCAGCGACTGCACCGACCCGATCACGTTCGTATTCAGCCCGCTGATCACGCTGGTCACCGCGATCACCGTGCCCACAGCAATCACGATGGACCCGATGGTCAGCGACGACCGCAGCTTGTTCCGCCGCATGGCGTCCACCGCCAGGCCCACGGCTTCGCCCAGTTCGCTCAGCCACGGCTGCCGCGACACCAGCGAGCCGCTCGTAAACCCTCGCGATTCCCGAATTATTTCTCCCGCCGCCATCTTTGTTCTTCCTGCTAGTCACTAGCCACAAATCACTAGCCACTTCCTATTCCGCCCGCAGCGCTTCCACCGGGTCGAGCTTTGCCGCTTTCGACGCCGGATAAATCCCGAAGAACAATCCCACTCCCGTGCTCACCACGAGCCCGGCCACCACCGACCACGGTTTCACGGCGCTGGGCAGCGGCGTCACCCAGCTCACCACCTGCGCCATGAGCATGCCTCCGGCCACGCCCCACAGCCCGCCAATCGCCGCCAGCGTGGACGATTCAATCAAAAATTGCACCAGGATGTCGCTCTGCCGCGCCCCGATGGATTTTCGCAATCCGATTTCGCGCGTGCGTTCCGTCACGCTCACCAGCATGATGTTCATAATTACGATTCCGCCGACAATCAGCGAAATCGACGCAATGATTACCACCACGCCGAAAAACGCCGAGCTGATTCCCGCCCATAGCCCGAGCAGTGATTCGCTCGTCTCCACCGTGAAGTCGTCCTTGGCGTGATACGTCAGGTGCCGCCGTCCGCGGAGGATTTGCCGCACCTCGTCGATGGTTTCTTCCATGCGCTCGGGGTCGGGCGCCTTGGCCCAGATGCGGATCGATTCCTTCGTGCCATACATCTTCTGCACCAGCGTAATCGGGAGGATCACCCAGTTGTCGCGCGTCTGCCCCAGCGCCGACCCCAGTTTTTTCCCCACGCCGATGATCTGGCACACTTCGCCGTCCACGCGGACTTCTTTGCCGATGGGGTCGGTATCCGGCAGCAGGTTTTCTACGATGTCCCAGCCGATCGTGCACACCGGCGACGCGGCGCGCACGTCCGCCTCCGCGATGTGCCGCCCGGACATCAGCTCGACGTCGTAAATTGTCGGCATCCCCGGAGTCCACCCGCGCACAAACGAGTCGCGCAGGTAGTTCATGCCGTATTTCACCTGCGCCCCTTCGCTGCGCGTGGCCGCTCCCACTTCCCGGCACGTGCGGCACGCATCGCGCACCGCTTCAAAATCTTCCAGCGTGAATCGCTTGCGCTTCTGCGTCTCCAGAAAATCGTCGATGTTGAGGGGAATAATCGGCCCGCGGTTCACCAGGAACACGTCCGCGCCCAGGTTGAACACTTTTTCCGCCACGTACGCGTTCAGCCCGTTGATCAGGCTGACCACCACGATCACCGCCATCACTCCGATCACCACGCCCAGCAGTGTCAGCACGCTGCGCAACTTGTGCGCCCACATGCTGGACACCGCAATCTTCACCGCTTCGCTGAACTCCATGGAGGGCTTTCCGGGCATGACGGTCCGCTCTTGCGTTTTCTCTCGCGTCTATTATACGCGGCGTGCGCCCCGGGAATTACTCCATGCCGGAAAGGGTTTAGGGTTTTGCGTGTAGGGGGCTTATCCAATGAAATTGTCAGCACATGTAGTGGCGCGCTTTAGCGCGGCCAAGATGCCTTCTTTTGGAGTTCTATGAGGGCAAATCTCTTGCTATTTCGCGTTCGGAAAATACCCGCGCTTGGCAACCACTGAATAGTCTTTTCCTTTGACACCAAAAGACGGATGCAGTTTGACTTCAAGCTTGCGCAATTTCCTGTCCGTCGCCGCGCTCCCCGCCGGATAAAACCCCAGCGTATATCTCGTCTTCAGCCGCTCAATCAGCGCCGCGAACGCCAGGTATAGCGATCCTTCTTTCTCGACGTCAAAAATCTCTCCGCCCGTTTCTTCCGTCAGTTTCTTTACATTGACCAGCCCGCGCCCCGAGCCCAGCACTTTCGATCCCACCGGATTTCGCCCGGGCACTTTCAGGCTGTACACGGCCGCGTCGGCCTCCAGCGCTTCATTGATCACGTCGTCCGGCGCGACGCCGCGTGTCGTCGGCACGTTGTCGCTCACCAGCACGATCACGCGTCGCGCCGCCGGCGCTTGTTCGCGCAGGTACCGCGCCGCCTCGTACACGCCGTCGTTGATGTTCGTGCCGCCACCGGCGTCGAAGAACTCGATCTGGTCGCTCACCGCCAGCTTGTCTTGCGTCAACTCCACGCGTTTGTCCACGTTGCTGGTGAAAGTGAACAGCGCCACCTCGTCTTCTTTCTTCAACGCCTTCAACGCGCTCATGCTCGCGTAGCGCAGCGGCCGCAGGAACGGCTGGATGGACCCGCTCAAGTCCACCACCATGGCCACCGCCAGCGGCAACTGGTCCTGGCTGAAGTGCGCGATCTCCTGCGGCGCGCCGTCCTCGAAAAGCAGAAAATCTTCCTGCTTGAGCACCTTCATCGCCTTCCCGCCCTTGTCCTTCACCGACGCTTCCACCAGCACCAGCCGCACTTCTCTTTTGATCGTCGGGAGTTGCTCCTGCTGCGTGTTTTGTTTGTCATCCTGAGTCCCGATGGTCCCGCTCTGCGGGATCGGGACGAAGGATCTCTCTTCATTCTGCGCACGTAGCGGTAGCATTACGCCGCCGCCCGCCGCCGCGCACACCCCCGCCATCGCAATCACAAAAATGACCATTCCTGTCCGTGTGTGTCGTGCCATGGAGTGCTGCGGGGCCATTCGCTCCAAACCGTCCCTAGTGTTGGAGCGGTTTCTCGCCCGCGGGGTTGCTTTTCTCCGCCCCTCGCGGCGCGCTGCGCGTCACGTCTTCGTCTTGCTCATCCGCTGGTTCAGATACGCGCGCACTCTCTCCACCACCCGGCTCGGACGCGTGTACAGAAGCCGATTCGTCGTCACCGCGTCCTGGCCACCCACGCTCACGCGCAGCTCGCCCAAGCCGCTCCGCACAGTTTCCACGTGTAGTTTTGGATCGCGTCGCAGTTCTGCCGCCACCCGGGCGGCAATTGCAGCCTTGATGGGTCAAACCGGACAGTAATGAATCACGACCGTTTGCATGGCTCCTCCGTTGATCAACGCACAAAATTGAGTTGAGGTCGCGGCCTTCACGCCTCCTCTACCTCTTGCAAGCACTCCATCAGCTCCCGCCTGTACTTTCCGAACATCCGCCGCACATACGCCTGCCCGCTATGGTACGCCCACACCACACCTGCCGCGCACGCCACCAGCACCAGCAAACTGATCAATCCCACGCCCATCTTCCACAGCGCCACGCCCACCATCATCCCCAGCCCCGTCACCATCAGCACCATATACGCCGCCAGATACGCCCGCGCCGTCGAATCCAGCATCGCCAGCAACCCCGCCACCGCTTCCTTCAAGCTCCCTCCCATCGGCGCACGGCTCAATTGCCGCTCCTTATACAGCAGCGTCACAAACACCATGCCCATCAGCCCCGCCACCACCGCCGTCCCCATCAGCCCCTTCCACACTGCATCTTTCAGAAAAACTGTTATCAGAACGCCCATGGTCATCGCCACGTACATCCACATTTCTCGCCGCAGCATACCCTGCACCCGTTTTCGCACGTTCTCCTGCCGCGCATCCATCACGCGCATCAACTGCTCCCTGCTCAGAGGCCGGCTTGCGCCCGCCGCTGGTGCCGCATTCCAGATTTCCCTCAGCTCATTCAGTTCTGTCATTGCTGTCCCCGCACCCGCTCTTGCAATCGCGTCTTGATCCGGTTCAGCTTCACTCCGACGTTCGTTTCCGTCAGGCCCAGCGTCTCCGCAATCTCTCGGTATTCGAATCCCTCCAGATACAGCGTCACCACTGCGCGATCCACTTTATTCAGGCTGCGTATCGCGCTATAAAGCATCTCCAGTCTTCCCCGCTCCTCTGTCTCCACCTTCCCGCTTTCTTTCGGCCCGGGAGGCAGCTCCTCTTCGAGCTCTACGTGCTCCGGCCGCGCCGTGCGCTGCCGGAACGCGGTGATCGATGTATTCAACGCCACCCGGTACATCCACGTCTTGATGTGGGCCTCGCCCCGGAAGGTCGGATAACTCCTGCACAGCTGATACACAATCTCTTGAAACAGATCCTTCCGTTCCTCGGCCCCGTCTTCGTAGATGCGGCACACCCGCTCCAGCATCGGCCGGTGCCGATTCACCAGCGCCACAAACCCTTCGTCGATCTCCTTTGCCCTCGTCTCCACGTTCGCTGCTTGCATTAGTCGCATTTCCAGGCAGGAAACTTACACCCATCTTCCGCGGAGCACGTGGCCTTTCCGCAACCAAATCCAGGCTCGCTCCCGAATTCCAGCGTCTCGGCGCACCCTCCGCGTAACGCCGTTGTCTGATTCGCGCAGTCCTATTGCCACGCGCCGCGGACTCAAGTAGTTTGCCTGAGATGCCGCCTCGGCCTCCATTACGCCGCCTGAGTGTCTGCGTGCTTTCCGCGCATCCGCTCGTACTCGACGAATTCGCGCGCCGCCTGGCTTCTGCGCGGGTTCTCCCGCGCCTCTTTGACCCGAGCGTTTCGCCGGCGGAAGCGCTGTCGTTTCCCCGCGCCCGCGTCTATGTGCTGGACGCAGCCGTGCCGCGCCCCGTGCTCCGCGCCACGCTCGAGAATTTACGTGCCGCGGCGCCCGCCGCGCGCCTGCTGATCGTCGCGCAGAAATTTTCCGAAGCCGACGCCTTTGCCTTTCTGCGCCTGGGCACGCGTGGCCTGCTCACCTACGCCGCCGCGCCCGAGCAACTGGCCCGCGCAGTTGCTGCCGTGGCCGCGGGAGGCTTCTGGGTGCCGCGCGCATGGCTCTCGCGCTTCGTGGACGCCATCCTCGGCTCGCGGCGTCCTGCTCCCTCCGCCGCGGGACGCGCCCGCCTCAGCCGCCGCGAGCTGCAAGTCTTCGACGCCCTGCTCGAAAATCTCGCCAACAAGGAAATCGCCTCGCGCCTCAACGTCTCCGAGCGCACCATCAAATTTCACGTCAGTAACGTGCTCGCCAAATTCGCCGTCCGCCGCCGCGCCGACCTCATCCTCCACTTCTCCCAGCACTCCTCTCCGTAGCGCCGGATTGCGCGTCGTCTTTTGCCGCGCGCGCCCGGCACCGTTCAGCTTGATGGAACGGCCTCTACCGTCTTCCGCACAGATTCGATGTACAATCCCCCCTCGAGAAAAAACAAGCATGCGATTTGTAATAATTCTCGTGCTGGGCGTGCTCTCCTTCGGCGAGCAGTTTGAAGGTCTCCTGGATTCCAAGCTCACGAAACCATCCGGGCTTCGGTGGCACACGGCAGCAATCCATCCGGCCACGGAAGCGCAGCGGAATCAGATTCCACTCGTGCTAGCGGCGGGCGATCATGTGTGGTTCGGGGACGCTCAATGGGGAGAATGGAAAGGCACGCGCAAGCTAGCCATCGTAAAGAAGGCGAACGCCAAGTGTTTTCTCCTCGTCGACGTGAATGCGAACGAAGCGTTCGAGAAAGATGAGATTCGCGAATTTCAATCAACCGACGACAAGAGTCAAACCTCCGATCTTCATTGGGACTTTCCTCTAAGCTCCGCCCCGTTTCGCTCGCTCCCGGTGGGCTTCCGCTTTCCCATCGTCACCACGAAAGACGGCCAGCCGCTCGCGCTGGGCATCAATGACTGGTTTTGGGTCACGGGGTTGGTACGTCTGCGGAATCGCCAGGTAAAAGTAGTCTTCGATTTTGATCCAGCGCGCGGTGGAATTGATCCTGGAAACACGCGCCTCGGGATCGACGCGAACGGAGACGGCGAGGTGGATTTCAGTAGTCAATCGACGGAGTCCGCGATAGCGCAGAATGAAACCGTGGTTTTCAAGGTCGAAGATCTCTATTTGTCATTCGCAGCCGTGGACATGCCGGCGCTCCGGTTCACCATGCGTTCGCATCCGGCGTCCGATTACCACCGAATCGAGCTGGTGTTGGGCGCCCAGGTGCCCGATTTCGAGTTTGTGGATTTCGCCGGCGAAAAGCATCGCCTGAGTGATTTTCGCGGGAAGTTTGTTCTGCTCGATTTTTGGGGTTCCTGGTGCGCCCCTTGCGTTGCGCAGTTGCCCGAACTGCGTGAAGCCCAGGCAAAATACGGCGAAAAAGGTTTCGAGATCATCGGAATCGACAACGACGAAACGCAGGACGCTGCGGAAAAAGTTCTGGCGGAAAACAATTGCCGTTGGATCAACGCGCGCACGGATAGCGTGAAGCAGCTTTACGAAAAGCGATTCCGCATCGTGGCATGGCCCACGCTCGTGCTTCTCGATCCGCAAGGCAAAATCCTTTCGTCCGACAGGCCCGGCCAGTTGGGGTTGCACGGCCCGGCGCTCGCAACGACACTCGAACAGCTCTTGGGTAAAAGTAGATAAACCCTGCGCCTGTGGCTGCGTCCGCCGCCGCCCCGACCTCATCCTTCACTTCTCCCAGCACTCCTCTCTGTCACTCTGCAACTTTGTAACTCTGTAACCGCTTCCTCTGTTCCTCTGTGGCGACTTGTTTCCGCTAGCCACTCGTCACTAGCCACTGTCCTTTCCCTCCTGTCCCAAATCTGTCCTTCCGACCAGTAGCTTTCCATTTCGAATTCGCGTTAGGCTGCTGCACTCTTCGCGGAGGCCCGCAGGCGTTCCTGCGGAAAGGATGGGCCGTGCTCTCCGATCGTACGCAAGTGGAAATGAGTGATGAATTCGCTAAGATGAAGTTCGACTGGGCGGCCGACGACTCCGAAGCCCTGCGCGACTTCAAATCCGGCATTCGCCTGCTGCGCGACAAATCCTACTACAGCGCCCTGGCCTATTTTCGCCGCGCCAACGAACTCGAGCGCAACAACCCCTATTTCCTCTCCTACTATGGCCTCGCCCTGGCCCTCGCCGAGAGAAAATGGGCCGACGCCGAGCGCCTCTGCGAATCCGCTCTGCCCTTGCGGCGCAATCAGCCGCAGCTCTATCTCAATCTCGCGGAAGTGTGTCTGCTGGCCGGAAAAAAACGCGATGCCGTGGAAACTCTGGAGGTCGGTCTGCAACACGCGGCGCGCGACGTCCGTCTCCAGCGCAAGATTCAAGCCCTCGGCGTGCGCAATAATTCCGTTCTCGGCTTTCTGGACCGCCGCCATCCGCTCAACCGCACCCTGGGCAAGGTGCGTCACCGTTTTCGCAAGCTTTTGAGCCCCCACTAGCAGCGGGAGGAGCCCCCCGAGGACGCCCCCACTTCCTCGACTCCTTCCGCTGCGCTCTTTCCTTCACAGCGCGTGCACCCGCTCGCCCACCGCGTTTCCGCTTTTGTCTTTCCCTGATCCCCGATCCCTGGTCCCTGTTTCATTCATACCTCAGCGCCTCCATGGGATCCACGCGTGACGCGCGCCTCGCCGGCACCCAGCATGCGATCCCCGACACACCCAGCAGCAGCGCGATTACGCCAAGGTACGTGACCGGGTCGAGGCGGGACACGCCGAATAGCATTGTGGTGATGGCCTGACTCGCCGCCGCCGCTCCGGCCAGTCCGATCGCAACGCCGAGCCCAGTGAGCATCATCCCCTGGCGCATGACCAGAGCGAGGATGCTCCCGCGCGGTGCGCCCAGCGCCGCGCGCACCCCGATCTCCCGCGTGCGCGCGGCCACGCTGCCGGAGAGCACGCCGTAGATGCCGACGGCCGCAAGCAGGAGCGCTAGCCCGCCGAAAAAGCTCACCAGCCGCGCGTACAGACGTTCCTGTCCCAACGTGGCCTGCGAGCGTGCTGTTTGCGTGGCGACTTCCGTGACCGGCAGATTGTTGTCCGACTCGCGCACCACTTGACGCACCGTGGCAGCGAGCGCGGTCGGTTCGCCCGCAGTGCGCAGCGTGAAGTTCATCACGCCAATGTCGGCGATCTCTTGTTGCCACGGCGTATAGAGCAGCGGCTGGAGTTCTTCGCGCTGGCTCATGTACTGGGTGTCGGCCACCACGCCGATGATCTCGACTTCACGTTTGCCGTAGATAATCGTGATACGTTGGCCGAGCGCGTCATCATGGGGGAAGAACTTGCCCGCGAAGGTGTGATTGACGATGGCGACTTGGGGCGCGCGCTGGTCATCTCGCGCGGTGAAGCCGCGCCCGCGCAGCAGCGGGATTTCCAGCGTCGCAAAATAGTTCTCGCGCACCACCTGCCTCATGGTTTCGTGCTCCCCAGCCGTCTGTTTCGTCTCGCCAGGAAGCAAGATGTCATTGAACCAATTATCATTCGCGATGAGCGCGACTCCCCCGAACGTCGCCGCGCGCACGCCGGGCAAGTTGTCCAGCCGCGCAAAAAGTTGCTGATAAAACTGCGCCAGCCGCTCGTCTTTGTATCCAACCTTATCCGGCTGCAACCGGAAGAGCAAGAGGTTCTCCTGATTGAAGCCCAGATTGACGCCTTGCAGGTTGTAGAGCGTGCGGAGGAACAAACCCGCGCCGACTAGTAACAGCAGCGACAGCGCGACCTGCGCCACGATCAGCCCTTGGCTCAATCGCGACACTGCGCCCGTCGTGCGCCCGCCGTGTTTGAGCGCAGTTGCCAGATCCAGCCCGGTCGCACGCCACGCCGGCGCCAGACCGAACAGCACTCCGGTCAGCAGCGAGACGCCCAGCGTAAACGCCAGCACACGCCAGTTCAGGCTGAGGTCAACGCCGCTGGGCAGGATTCCCGTGTCTTTGTCGGTCAGCGCCAGAAGCGAGCTCTTGCCCCAGAAGGCGAAGAGCACGCCCACCGCCCCGCCCAACGCCGCGAGCAGAACACTCTCGGTCAACAGTTGCCGGACCAGCCGCCAACGCCCGGCGCCGATCGCCAGCCGCATACTGATCTCCGGGCCGCGCAAGGCTGCTCGCGCTAGCAACAGGTTCGCTACGTTGGCGCAGGCAATCAGCAGTACCAGCGCCACCACGATGAACAGTCCATAGATGGCGCCCGAATAATCTCTGCGCCGATCCAACATCCCGCGGCTGCCGGATTCCGCCACCAGTCGCGGGTAATTTTTCGGCTCGAGTTTCGCCGGTTCATTCGCTTTGCTCGGCGGCGGCATCACCTCCAACGCGGCGGCTTGAAAAGCGCCGTTCAAGCTGTCGCGCGCCTGTTCGTAGCTTGCGCCCGGTTTGAGCCGCCCCATCAAATTCATCCACCACACGCCCGGAGCTTTCGCCGTGCCCATTAGGCTGCGCTCGCCACGCAACAACGGCTCGCAGGCCAACGGCACAGTGACGGCGGGGCGATAATCCACCTGCAACGTGCCGGTGAACGCGGGCGGCGTGACGCCGATGATCGTGAAGAACTGTTTGTTGAGTTTGAGCGGTTGGCCGATGACCGCCGGGTTCGCGCCGAATCGCTCCTGCCAAAACTGATGACTGAGCACGACCACGGGCGGTGCGCCCGGCTTATCGTCTTCGTCGCGGATCGCGCGTCCCGGGCTCGCTTGCACTTGCAACCCGGCGAAATAGCCGCCGGTCACGGCTTGCCCGTTGATGATCTCCGCTTGGTCGCCCACCACCGCAGTCAATTCCCGCAGCGGTGCGAAGGCGAAGAAATCGCTGAGCGGGTTGTCTGCACGAGCGGCATGCGCTTGGCGCATCTTGTCAAAGACCTGGTAGCTAAACAGCGATAGCCCGCGTGTGCCCGGCGGCTTGGGCACGTTCGACGTGCCGCTCATGTTACCCACCCTGAACGGGAGTCCGGCATGCCATGCAAACAGCACCAGGCGTTCCGGCTCAGCGACCGGCAAGGTCTTCAGCAGCACATCATTTGCTACGCTGAATAGCGCCGTGTTCGCGCCGATTCCCAGCGCCAGGGAAAGCACCGCAACCATCGTGAAAGCTTTGTTCTTCACTAGCATGCGCGCGGCGAAGCGCAAGTCCTGCAGCGTCGTTTCCAGCCAGCCGATCAGGTGCACTTCCCGCGTGTCTTCTTTTTGCAGCGTGAAGTTCCCGAAGCGTCGCCGCGCGTCGTACCGCGCCTCTTCCGGGCTCATCCCCGCGGCAATGTTTTCTTCCACGCGCATCTCCACGTGCGCCCGCAACTCCTCGTCGAGTTCCCGCTCCATCCTTTCGCGCTGAAAAAAACTGCGCAGCCGCCCCATCCATTTCATGCCGCACCTTCCTCACTTCCACACTTCAACATTTCTACGCTTCCACATCCCTTCATGCCGTTTGCAACACGCTCGCCACCGCCTGCGTCAGCCGCTCCCAATTTTTTTCTTCTTCCGCGAGTTGTTTTTTTCCGCGCGCCGTCAGACGGTAATAGCGCGCCCGCCGGTTATTTTCCGACGTGCCCCATTCCGCCGCGATCCAGCCTTCTTCTTCCATGCGGTGCAGCGCCGGGTAGAGCGAGCCTTCCTCCACGCGCAGCGCGTCCTTCGACACGCGCTGGATGTGCACGGTAATCCCGAAGCCGTGCATCGGCCCGCGCGCCAGCGTTTTCAACACCAGCAGCCCCAGCGTCCCCTGCAACACGTCATTTTTTGGTTTGTCCACGCCCAGCTCCTATAGCTAGCTATGGGAAGTATCCTCCGCTCCCCGCCAATGTCAAGCGCCATTTCTCTTTTCGGCGATTCCGGCCCCTTTTTTACAATTCCCGAGCTAACTGCAACCGCCCTCGTGGCGTCTATATGCTGAAGGAAAAAGCCATCGATTTTTCGCTGTTTGTAACCCTTTTTGCGCCGCCCAGTATTCATCTAGTGAAAAGGCAATCAGGCAGCGGGTTCAACGGGGTGCCGGGTCGTTGCCTGGCAGGGTCGAAGCGTGCAGGTCGGATGGCGGAACGCCTTCTGTGGAGCGCTCGTGGGGTGGGTCTGGAATCGCAAAAGCCTGGCGGCGTTGATTCTCTTCAGCGCGCTGGCTGCGCCCGTCCATTCGCAAAACAGCGCCACGCCCGTCAGCGCCAAGGTCGCCGACGCCATCATCTCGACTCCGGTTCGCACGGCTTCCATACCGCGCATCGACAAAGTTCCCACCCTCGACGCTTTTCTCGGCATGAAGCCCGCCCCGGAATGGGAAGGCAAGCTCTCCAAGCTGGACACTTTTATTCAGGCCAATCCCAAGGACGGCACTCCCGCCACGTACCGCACCGAAGCCTATCTCGGCTACGACGCCAAAAATCTCTACGTCATCTTTATTTGTTTCGATTCCGAGCCCGGCAAGATTCGCGCGCGCCTCACCCGCCGCGAAAATATCTACGACGACGACATGGTCCAGATTATGCTCGACACCTTTCACGACCAGCGTCGCGCCTATTCTTTCGTCGTCAATCCCCTCGGCATCCAGCTCGACCGCCTCTATTCAGAAGCCATGGGCTTTGACGATTCTTTCGACACCCTGTGGGACTCCGAGGGCAAGCTCACGCCGCAGGGCTACGTCGCGCGCATGGCCATTCCCTTTCGCAGCCTGCGCTTTCCCAGCGACGTCAAGACCTGGGGCATCGTTCTTCAGCGCATCATTCCGCGCTTGAACGAAACTTCCTACTGGCCCCGCGTCAGCAGCAAAATTGACGGCCGCCTGAATCAGGAAGCCACGCTGAACGGCTTCGAGAAAATTTCTCCGGGCCGCAATATCCAGCTCATTCCCTACGGGCAGTTCCGCACGTTCCGCGCGCTCGACCAGCTCGACCCCAGCGCTCCGTTTTTCCACGGCAAGCGCGGCGAATTCGTCGGCGGCCTCGACTCCAAGTTCGTTCTCAAGGACCGCATCGTCCTCGACTTCACCGTGCACCCCGACTTCAGCCAGGTGGAATCCGACGAGCCGCAGGTCACCGTCAACCGGCGCTTCGAAGTTTTTTTCCCGGAGAAGCGCCCCTTCTTCCTCGAAAACTCAAATTATTTCGATACGCCCATCAGCCTGGTCTTCACGCGCCGCATCGCCGACCCGCTTTTCGGCGCGCGCGCCACCGGCAAGCTCGGCAAGTACGCCGTGGGAATGTTTTTCGCTGACGACCGCTCGCCCGGCCGCAGCGTTCCGCCCGGCGACCCGCTCCGCGACAAGCGCGCCTATTTCGGCATCATGCGCGTCAACCGCGACTTCGGAAAGAACAACACCTTCGGCATGATTTACACCGAGCGCCGTTTCCAGAACAGCTTCAATCGTGTCGGCGGCCTCGATTTCACCTTCAAGGCCGGCAAAAACTGGCGCGGCGAAGGACAGGTCGTCACCAGCTCCACGCGCGAAACCGACGGCTCCACCTTTGCCGGGCCCGCCTATCATTTCTGGGGCGGCTACTTCGGCCGCAAGCTCAATTTCAACTCGCTCTACCAGGACAACAGCCAGGGCTTCGTCACCCACACCGGTTTTTTCCGCCGCCAGGGAATTCGCCGCTTCAGCAATTTCGGCCACTACGGGTTCCGCCCGGAAGGCAAGCGCCTCGTCACCCACGGCTTCAACGTTTTCCAACTGAACCTGTGGGACCACGCCGGCTTGCCCATCGAAGGCATGCTCAACGGCAACTATTTTTTCAGTTTTCAGCGCCAGACGGAATTCGGCGCCTTCGCCAATACTGCTTACGAGCGCCTCCGCCCTTTTGATTTTTCTGCGCTGGCGACGAACCAGAAATTCCCCACCGGCCACCACGGCTTTTTCTTTTACACCGCATTTTTCAAGCAGGTTTCCATGAACGGCGAAATCGGCTGGGGCCGCACCACGAATTACAATCCCGTTACCGGCCCTCCGGTTTCCGCGCGCGATCAGTACGCCTTTGTCAGCGTCACGTTCTATCCTTTGCAGCAGCTCACCATCGACAACCGCTACATCCTCTCGCGCCTCCGCGCCATCGACGCCGACGAATCCATCTTCAACAATCACATCATCCGCTCCAAGTGGAACTATCAGCTCACCCGCGCGCTTTCCCTGCGCTTCATCACCGAGTACAACACCACGCTTGCCAACGCCGCGCGCACTTCCATCACCACCACCAAAAACATGAACTACGATTTCCTCATCACCTATCTCCTCCACCCGGGCACCGCGCTCTACGTCGGCTACAACTCCAATTTGCAGAACCTCGACCCCTCGCTCACCGTCCTTCCCGACGGCAGTCTCGCCCGCACCCGCCGCCCCTTCACCAACGACGGCCGCCAATTCTTCGTCAAATTTTCCTACCTCCTCCGCTTCTAATTTGCCGTTCCCTAATCCCTAACCCATGACTGCTAGCCCCCGGTCCCTGTCCTCGCCCCTTGCGCCCCTCTCATCACTGGCCGATAATGACTCGCCAGTTTCATTCGCGTTTCGCACCTGGGCGAGTCTCGCCATGCTCTGTCCCCATTGTCGAGCCTACAACCCGAACAATGCCGTGGTCTGCGACCGCTGTGCCAAGCCGCTGATCGCGCAGGATTCCTCCAACGACGTAACCTTTATCGGCGGGGACTCCTACGCTCCTGCGTCGCCGGCTCCAGGCAGCGCCTCGGCGGGCGCGCGCAAAGCTTCCTCCGGCTTTACTTCCCCTTCCGGCGTGGGCTCTTTCACCTTCGAGCCCGGCAGCGACTTTGGCCCGCGCTATCGCATCGATGGTCTCCTCGGCGAAGGCGGCATGGGCACGGTCTACAAAGCCTACGACAAGGAGCTCGACCGCCAGGTTGCGCTCAAGCTCATCCGTCCCGGCCTGATGTCCGACGAAAACACCCTGCAGCGCTTCAAGCAGGAGCTGCTGCTGGCCAGCAAGATTTCCCACAAAAATGTTTTGCGCATTCACGACCTCGGCGAGGTGCAGGGGCTGAAGTTTATTTCCATGGCCTTCATCGAGGGCGAGGACTTGTCCAACGTGCTCCACGCCCAGGGCCGCCTGCCCATCGAGCGCGCCGTCAAAATTGCGCGCCAGCTTTTGGAAGCCCTCGAGGTGGCTCACGCCGAGGGCGTGGTGCACCGCGACCTCAAGCCGCAGAACATCCTCGTGGATCGCGCCGGCCAGGTTTACATCTCCGATTTCGGCCTCGCCAAATCCTTCCATGCCAGCGTCGCCGGCATGACCCGCGCCGGTGAATATCTGGGCACCCCTCGCTACATGGCCCCCGAGCAGGCCGAAGCCAAGCCCGTGGACCACCGCACGGACCTCTACGCCTTCGGCCTCATCCTCTACGAGATGTGCACCGGCGACGTGCCCTTCAAAGCCGATTCCGCCATGGCCATGATGTTCCAGCGCGTCAAGGAAAAGCCCAAGCATCCCAAGGAGCTGAATCCCGAGCTTCCCGACTATCTCGCCAACATCATCATGCACTGCCTGGAAACTGTTCCCGCCGACCGCTATCAGTCCGCCACTGAAATCTTGGCGGACCTCCAGGCCAAGCGCAGAAGCGCTTCCGGCGTTCGCACCATGCGTATCGCCATACCCGTGCCGCAGAGCGGCCGCGGTTGGATGACCACGGCGGGTGTCGTGTTGGCGCTGCTGCTTTCCACCTTGGCCTTTCCCGGGGTGCGCAAAGCCATCTTCCGCCGCGGCGGCGCCACGTCGGTCACGGTCTCCGGCATTCCCGCTCTCTCCGACGGAAAATTCGTTGCCGTGCTGCCTTTCCGCGTCCCGGGCGGCGACCAGTCTATCGATTACATCGCCGAAGGTATGGTGGAAGCTCTTTCCGCGAGATTATTTCAGTTGAAGGACATTCGTCTGGCCTCCACCACCGCCGTGGAACGCAGCGACAAGCCGGAGACCCTCGAAAAAATCGGTCGCCGCTTTGGCGCCAACCTCATCGTGCAGGGAATGGTGCAGTCCTCCGCGGGCCGCGTGCGCGTCGTCGTCAATCTCGACGACGCCGCTTCGGGCAAGCGCCTGTGGAGCCACGAATTCTCCGGCGTCTCGCAGGACCTGCTCACCATCGAAGACAACATGTACTCCCAGCTCGTCGAGGCCCTCGAGCTGCGCCCCTCCGCCGAGGAGCTCGCCCGCAGCAGCTCCCGCCCCACGGAAAACATCGAGGCCTACGACCTCTACCTGAAAGGACGCAACGCCCTGCGCGGCCGCCAGAAAATTTCCAACGTGGAAGCCGCCGTGAAATTCTTCGAGGACGCGCTGAAGAAGGACTCGTCCTTCGCCCTGGCCTACGCCGGGCTCGCCGATGCTGGCATGCACATGTACCTCGAGAAAAAAGATTCGCTGTGGGCCGCCAAGGCGCTCGCCGCCGCGCAGCGCGCCCGCGATCTCAACGACGCCCTGCCCGAAGTCCACATCTCCCTGGGCGGCGTGTACTCCGCCACGGGCAAGTCGGCCGAAGCCGTTGCCGAGCTGCGCCGCGCTCTCGAGCTTTCTCCCAATTCCGACGAGGCCCACCGCCGCCTGGGCGGCGCGTACAAAGCCACCGGCCGCAAGGACGAAGCGCTCGCCGAATACAAGAAGGCCGTGGAAATTAATCCGTACTTTTGGTTCAACCACAACGTCCTCGGCGCCGCCTATCTCGATTTCGGACAAAACGACAACGCCCTCGCCGAGTTCAAGCGCGTCACCGAGCTCGAAGCCGATAATCCCATTGGATGGGAAAATGTCGGCAACACCTACCTTCGCCAGGGCAAGTTGGAAGAGTGCATTCCCGCCTATCAGAAGGCCTTGTCCATTCAGCCGTACTACTCCACCTATTCCAATCTGGCCACCGCCTATTTCTTCCTCAAGCGCTTGCCCGAATCCGTGCAGATGTACGAAAAGGCCGTCGAGCTGAATCCCAACGATGCCACCGCCACCGGCAATCTCGCCGACGCCCTGCGCGCTTCCGGCGATGCCCCACGCGCCGTGGCCGCCTACGGCAAGGCCATCGCCCTCGCCTTCAAGGAGCTGCAAGTCAACCCGCGCAGCGCTCCCACTCTCGGCATGCTCGCGCTCTTCTATGCCAAGAAAGGCGACACCAAAAACGCCGCCGAATTTATTCGCCGCGCTCGCGCCATCGACCGCAAGGATGGCTTGCTCGCCTACAGCGAAGCCGTGGTCCACGCCCTCGCCGGACGCGAAGCCGACGCCCTCCGCGCCCTCCGCGAAGCCTTTCAAAGCGGCTTCTCCGTCAAGGAAGCCGCCGCCGACCCCGAACTCAAGTCGCTCCAGGCCACGCCCGGCTTCGACAAACTCGTCAAAGAATTCTCCGCCAAGTAGCTTGGCTGCTCGGTGTCTTCCTGAGCTCCGCTTCCCGCAAAAACAAAAAGGGCCGGTCGCGAGACCGGCCCTTCGCAGTTCGATTCGATTTCTAGTTGCGCCCTATACCTTCTTCTTCTTTCGCAGTTTCGATGCCACCGCCAGCAAGCTGGTCCCCAGCAGCGCCAGCGTTCCCGGCTCCGGCACGCCGGCCACTTGCGTCACCGTTGTGCCTGCGCTGAATCCGATAAACACCACTTCGAATTCACGCCCATAGGGGAGTGCCCCCAGCGAAAATATCGCTGCAGCGAAATTGGGCTGGATCGAGGTCTGCGTAAACCAGGAGGACTCTTGGCCGGGCCACGGTTGGTTGAACAGGGTCAGCGCCTGGTTCTGCGGGCTGATGTGGAACGTCAGCGAAGTGATGGGAATTTGACTGGGGAGGTTGTTGGCAAAAACGCAGGACAGGAACGGTAGTCCGTTCACAAATGCAGTCGGATCGGACCCCGGCACACTCCATGTCCCGGACTGGCACCCCGCGGTGCCTCCAAGGTTAATGAGCACGGGGTCCAAATTCGTCAGGTGGATCGTGCCACTGCCTCCCCGGACGATGATCACGGGGTCAATCACGTCTGCCTGCGCGCTACCTGCGCAAACCAGCAACAGCGCAAGGACAATCAATACTGTGTGAGAACGGTTCATAAGCTTCCTCTCATCGACACGCCCAGCTACTGAATACTCTAGCAATCCTCCTTCCACTGTCATAAACTACAAGAATCATACAACCGCCGTAATATCAATGACTTAGAGACGCATCACGCCGCTTCCTTGGTTTTTTCTCATCTATTTGCGCAACCCCTTGCACACTCTGGACTTCCCGCTTCCCCCGCGCCATTAGGCATCGTTAATATCCTTAACGATTGCCTGCCGCTGTTTTCGGCCCGCGGCCCCTCCTCACCCACAGTGGCGCAGCCACTCTTGCTTACCCTGAGCAACGTGAAAGGGCTGCGCGGTGTCATCCTGAGTCCCGATGATTTCTATCGGGACGAAGGATCTCACTTATTCTTCTTGTGGGGTCGTTCTGCTTCGGCGTTGTATGTAGCGCCGGCCTTTCGCGCTTTCTGCGTCCCGACGTTTTGTGTCGGGAAGGCCGGCATCTGTAGCTTCGGGCTACTGAATCTGAAACGCGCACTGCACCGTGGCAGCCACTCTGATTTTCTCCGGCTGCGCCGTCGTTGGGTACCCTGCGGCCGATGGCGTCGCGAGTTCCTTCCCCTTCGCGGCAAAAGCGGCCGCATCCCACATCTGAAGACCGTCGACGGAATACAGTCGCGCCACGCCGGCCACCTGCTTCACATCCACGCTGGCGTAACGCAGCGTCCCGAGCTTCTGCCCCTTCTGTTCCAGCGCCACGCTGGCCCGGCCCACGGCGAGTCGCATCGCCTGCGCGACGGCGCGTTCTTTGGCCGCTTCCTCGTCCGCCAGCGAATAGGCCAGCGCTCGAAAATCGGCGATCTCATCCTGGATCGAGCCGTCAATCAACTCGCCGATGCGCGAGAAATCCTTCACTCGCAGCACCACGTCTGCCGAAACCAGAAATGACCGCGCGCGCTTTTTGCGGTCGCCCTCATAGAACGGCACCACCGTCAGCGCGCCCGTGGAAATTTCTTCTTTGCGCAAGCCGTTGCGCTCCGCCAGCACGACGATTTTTTGCATGGACCGCGCCGCCGCGTCATACGCGCGTTTTAGTTCCTTCTCCTGTGACGCAATGTGAAAACTTAATGTGGCCAGGTCCGGGTCCGCCTCAAACTTCCCCTCCGCCTGCACCGTGATCGTGTCCGCGATGAACTTGATTTCCTGCGCCTGCGCCGCCGTCGGCACGGCCACCAGCACGAGCATCGTCACCGCCATAACAATCCGCTTCATAACCACCTCCTCAACCGCGATTTTTCCCTGAGATGCTCCGCTACGCTAAAGCGTTGTGATTGCCGCTCGTGCGCCCCGCCCGTTCTCCAACGACGGCCGCCAGTTCTTCGTGAAGTTCTCCTACCTTCTACGCTTCTAGTAGAAGGGCAGTCATCCGCCCCAATTCGAAATGAGCCGCATTCGAGAACGCTGGACGAATCGAACCAAGTGTTAGCTCCACTAGGCGTAGGTACAGAGTTTATACTTCGTTCGCCTCACATTCGCTTTTTCTTGACTTGTCCCCCAAGGCGTGTTAAAAGTTGCACAGCAACTTTTAACACGCCTTGGGGGAGGAACTTCCAATGACGCTGCCCGAAAAGACTAATGACCTGAACACGCTAATTAGAGCCACAAGAGGGCATGTCACAACCGAGGCAGAGATTGAAGAACAGCGGCAGAGTTTTGCTTATGGGAACACAAACATAGAAAACCCTCGAATAACCCGCGAAACCGTTGCTAGAGAATCTAAGAGCCTCAAAGCGAAACAAAATGGCAGCGGACCAGCCTGATCGTGAAAGCAAGGCCTTCCAAGTAGAACTTGTCACAGACCCAGATGAACGAGCAAGAGTTGAAGCTCGCAACGGCCTCCTCCAGTTCGATAAGGTACTGGAAATGGTCGACTACTGGGTAGACCCTGAGCGACCCTTCAAACTTAGACCATCCGCCTTACTTACCCTGAATAGAATTGCATTACAAGGGATCAACAGTTTTGCGGGCCTCTTCAGGCCAAGTGGCGTGGAAATCGGCGGAAGTATCCACACTCCACCGGGCGCGCACTTGGTTCCGGAACTTGTTGAAGAAATGTGTGACTACGTGAATTCAAACTGGGAGCGGACGCCGATTCATCTTTCTTCCTACATTTTGTGGCGCTTGAACTGGATACACCCGTTCACCGACGGCAATGGAAGGACAGCACGAGCTTTGTCGTACTTGGTGCTCTGCGTCCGATTGGGCTACAGGCTCCCAGGTACCCCGACAATTCCTGAACAAATAGCACAAAACAAAAAGCCGTACTACAAGGCATTGGAAGCCGCGGACAAGGTACTTGCAGACGAAAATAGAATAGACCTCACCGGAATGGAAAATCTTCTATCCTCGCACTTGGCTAAGCAATTGGTTGCTGTACTTGAAAAGGTCGGGGCTAACCCTGGTGCTCAGTAGCGCTGGAGATCATTAACTTTTCGACCTTCGACCATTCAGGTCTGCGCCAAGCCGTAATTCCCAAGGCTTTTTCCGGGCTCCATTGCCGCGAACGCCTAGTTCGCCTTTTGTGCGCTAACCTCTCCCGCAATCGTCACTGCCTCCCCCGCAAACTTCAGCCTTACACTGACCGGCTCCCGCAAACTGAACGTCGTAAACTCCGTCGCCGACGTGGGGAAAAACGCCACCTCCGGCATCGCATCCATCACGCGAACTCCCATCAACCGCTCCGGACCCCACACGTACCGCACCATCTGCGTGCCGCGCTCAAACGTCAGCCGCACGTTGACGCCGACGCCCGGCCCGCTGCGCGCCGTGCCCAGAATTTCCACGCCGCGAAATTCCCCAAACCTTCCGCGCCGCCGCTCCCACATTCCGCTTTCCTGCTCGCGTACGCGTTCCAGCGGCAAATCGCCGCCAAACGCCGCGTGCATCGCCGCGTACTCGCCCTTCGCCGACGCCTCCACCGCCGCTTTTGTTTTTTTCTCGATCTCCACGAACCGCGCGCTCCCCGCCGGCGCGAGTCCATTCACCAGCGCAAACGCCGCTCCCGCCGCAGCAACTTTCAAGCGATCTCCCGCCACGCTCACTTCCACTTTTTCGCCCGACGCGAGCGCATACGTTCCCGCCACGCGCGCCAGTTCCGCTGCACTCAGCGTCACCACTGCCGGCGGCATGCGGAATTCCTCGCCAAACAGCGCCTGCGCCAGCGGACCGCTCACCTGCGTCGCCGGCTGGTCCGTGCTGTTGGAAAACACAAACAGCGTCGCGCCCTCGTCCACGAAGCGCAGGAAATCCGCGAAGAAAATTCCGTTGCCGCCGTTGTGCGTCACCAATTTTGTCTTTCGCGGCGTCGTCTCCACGCTCCATCCGTACGCGTAATGCGTTAGCCCGCGCGGCCCCTCCGCCACATAGCCCTTCTGAAATTTTCCCCGCGCTTCCTTCGACAGCACTTTGTCGCTCTCCAGCGCCGCCGCCCAGCGGTACATGTCCTCAATCGTTGAATGGATTCCGCCGTTCGCTTTCAAATACCAGCCCGGCCCGTCGGCTCTCCAGTTTTTTTCGCGGATCGTGCCCCACTCTCTTCCGTCCTGATATCCGCGCGCCACTCGTTCCGTCGCGTACTGCGGCAGCAGATAGCCCGTGTCCTTCATTCCCGCCGGCAGAAAAATCTGCTCGCGCAAAAATTTCTCGTACGGTTGTCCGCTCGCAATTTCCAGGATCGCGCCCAGCAAACTGTAGCCTTCATTGGAATACTCGAACCTCTCGCCTGGTTTATTTTCCAGCGGCGCCGCCAGCACCAGCTTCACCAATTCGTCGCGCGCAATCGGATCGTCGTCGCGCCCGCCAAAGTCTCCGCGGAATCCCGCCGTGTGCGTAAGCAGATGATGTAGAGTAATTCCGGTTTTGTCCGCCGGCACGCTGGGAAAATATTTCGTGATGGAATCTTCCACGCGCAGCTTTCCCATCATCTCCAGTTTCAAAATCGCCGCCGCCGTAAACTGTTTCGTGATGGACCCGATCGAGCTCACCGTATCCGGAGTAAACGGAATTTTCTTCTCGCGATTCGCCCAGCCATAGCCCTTGCTCAAAACAATTTCGCCGTTTTTCGACGCGATCGCCGCTCCGGAAAATCCAAACTTCTCCAGCCGCGTCAGATACTCATCTAGTTTTTTCCCCGTCTCTCCGCGCACCGCGTCGGCTTGCGGCGCTGCGGCCACCACTTGCAGAAACACCACAAGCGTCAGCAACGCAAACACGAGCAGACCGATCCGTACTGTGAAGCGCATGGGAATTCCTCCCGAATTTTCGTTTCGTACCGCCGTGCCGCTTGGCAGTTCCCGCCCGCGCACGAATCCCTCCGCATTAGACGCCGGTCCCGCGCCGACGTGAGACCCGCTTGCCACTTTTCCTGCCGCCGGCTTGCGCGAAACATTTCACAGAAATCTTGCTGTTGTCACTTGCCGCAAACATTCAACTGAGTATACTGATTGGCTCCGGCCAAATTCCAACTGAGGGGAACGCCCGTGAAAACTCCAAATATTCTCAAGCTCAGAATTGAAAGAGAGTCAACGACCAACGCGTTTTGTCCGCGCTGTGGGCTTGTCGTGCCGCCCTACACGCGCTTCATCCCCAGCCCCACGCGCCCGGAAGAACACTATCACGCCAGATGTTTGCTCTCGCTCGCCGAGCAACTCGGCAGCCAGATCCAGTGGGTTGACTGCTAACCCCCCCCCGGAGGCGCCCACCTCCTCTTGCGCGCGCTTCAGCGCCTGTCGAGTTGTAGTTCCCCAGGGTGTCTTTCTGGCCCGCAAATGCCTGCTTGACACTTGGCCCTCACATGTCTATAATTCCGGTTTGCCTGTAAGCCACTCTGCTGGACAGGGAGGCCTGCTCTTTGACAATCGGATGAAATGTGCCAGAACCCGTTCGGTAAATTTGAGGTAACCGAGCGATTCAAAAGTTCGCCCTGAAAGTCCTGGCCCTGCCGCGAGGCAGGGTTTTTGATTTTCAGTGCAACCAGCTTCAAACGAGAGTTTGATCCTGGCTCAGAGCGAACGCT